>BNJV01003098.1_pt1 | contig 235391 bp, 287 predicted proteins | sample 8540591 | NCBI WGS metagenome assembly BNJV01 (sample SAMD00202457, study PRJDB9452) | human saliva metagenome | host: Homo sapiens | reverse complement strand
CAACGTTATGCTACTAAAAAATTTGATCCAGCTCGTCGCATTTCTGATGAAGATTGGGCAGCACTTGTGGAAGTAGGTAGATTGGCTCCTTCTTCACTTGGATTTGAACCTTGGAAGATGCTTTTATTAAATAACAAAGAAATGAAGCAAGATTTAAAATCAATGGCTTGGGGCGCTGTTTCAATGCTTGATGGTGCTAGTCATTTTGTGATATATCTAGCTCGTAAAGGCGTGAACTATGAAACTCCTTATATCGAAAAATTAATGCAAGAAGTAAGACATAGAAGTTATGATCCCGATTCTGCATATGCCCACCGTATTAAGAGTTTCCAAGAAAGTGATGCCAAGCTGAATGATGAGCGTTCACTCTTTGACTGGGCAAGTAAACAAACGTATATACAAATGACAAATATGATGAATGCGGCAGTTCTAATGGGGATGGATTCATGTCCAATCGAAGGATTCGATAAAGATAAAGTAGAAGCTTATTTAGAAGAAAAAGGCGTTCTGGATACATCAGAATTTGGAGTATCTGTTATGTGTGCTTTTGGTTATAGAGACGAAGATATTAAACCAAAAGTTCGTTGGAATACAGAAAGTATTTACGAAGTAATCGACTAAAATTTTTGCATATAAATGAAATCTCAGTGCAATGACAAGGAATCGTTGTTGTACTGAGATTTTTCGTTATAGGGATGAGGAAGAGAACGGAAAAAAGAATGAAAACATGGTATAATGTTTGATGGTTCTATATGAATGATTTATTAAAGATTAAATAGAAAGGATTCGAAATTTATGGCAACAATCCAATGGTTCCCTGGGCATATGGCCAAAGCGCGCCGGGAAGCAACAGAAAAATTAAAACTAGTCGATGTTGTGATTGAAATGGTGGATGCTCGTATTCCAGAATCAAGTCGCAATCCTATTATCGAAGAAATTAAAGGACAAAAAGAAACAGTTAATTTTATTAAACAAAGTAGATTTGGCAGATCCATCTCAAACAAAAACGTTGGAATGATTATTTTACTAGCCAAGGAATTAAAGTTCTTACAACTGAAGCTAAAAGACGGAAAAGGGATTAAGCAAGTAAAGGCTGCGATTAAAGAATTAATGGCACCAGTCTTTGAAAAGAATCTAGAAAAAGGGATCCGTCCTAGACCGATTCGTTTAATGGTTCTTGGAATTCCAAACGTTGGGAAATCAACCTTTTATTAACCGTATGATTAATAAAAATCAAGCAGAAACAGCTAACCGTCCAGGGGTTACAAAGGGACAACGTTGGTTGAAAATCGGAAATGATTTTGAGTTATTAGATACACCAGGAATTCTATGGCCGAAGTTTGAAAGTGAAGAAGTTGGAAATAAACTAGCGTTAACTGGAGCTATTAAAGATGCGCTCCTTCATATGGATGATATTGCATTATTTGCTCTTAGTCAGTTTAAATTGGATTATCCAGAGTATTTAAAGAAAGCTTATCGATTAACGGATGATGATTTAGAACTCTCAAATGTAGATTTATTAATGTTAATTACAAAGAACTTAGGCTTTAAAGAAGATTATGAAAAGGCAAGTGAACGAATCGTGTTTGATATTCGTTCAGGGAAACTTGGTCGTTATACATTAGACCAAGCGCCTGTGTCGTTAACGGGGGAAGCATAATGGAAAAACGTTCCATCAAAGAAATTAAATTGATTCTTGAAGAAATTCAAACGTTGTCGGATGAGCGTTTAACAGAACTTCGAAGTGACGAGCGTAAAGGAGTTCAAGATTTAATTGCCAAATTTGAACGTCAGTACGCTAAAAAAGCAGAACGTGCTGCTCACTTTGAAGAAATGCAAAGCTTTGAACGTGCAGCTAAACAAAAAGGCTACAAAATGATTGCTGGAATCGATGAAGTGGGTCGCGGTCCACTTGCTGGTCCAGTCGTAGCAGCTGCCGTGATTCTTCCTGAAGGAATGGAAGATATCGGTCTGGATGATTCGAAGAAATTAAGTGCCAAGAAGCGTGCTGAAAATTTTTGAAATCATTAAAGAACAAGCCGTAGCAATTGGTATCGGTATTGTAGATGCTTTTACGATTGATAAGATTAATATATATGAAGCAAGTAAAGTGGCTATGAAGAGAGCGATTGAATTATTGCCAGAACAGCCAGACTACTTATTGATTGATGCAATGAAACTGGATACTGGTATTCCTGAAGAAGGTATCATTAAAGGAGACGCTAAGAGCATCTCTATTGCTGCAGCAAGTATTGTTGCAAAAGAGGTTCGTGATCAAATGATGAAGGATTACGAACAACTGTATCCAGGTTACGGCTTTGCACAAAATGCTGGCTATGGTACGAAAGCGCATCTTGAAGGTCTTGAAAAATTAGGACCAACGCCAATTCACCGTATGACATTTGCTCCGGTAAAAGATTATCAATAAAATCCAAAATAGAACTCTTTCTCGTAAATAGTATTGAAAGACTATTTCGAGAAGGAGTTTTTTTATGATTTGGACAAAACGAAGATTACTGATTGCTGTTGCGATGAGCGATACATTAACTAGTAAGCAATTTTATGAATTATTTGCTCGATTGGATGAAGATATGTCTTTAAACGATACCTTCGTTCTTGGAGATTTGAAGTATTCGCTGCCTGAAGAAACAAATAAAGTGGATAGAGTCAATGGATTGGGATTTGAGAAATTAAAAAGATTACAGAGAACAAAAGGTTAAAGGTGATTAACCATTTTGGATGGTGGTTATCCCTCAAAGGTTGAAAGAGATATACTTTACCTCCTATTGTATTATTTTATAGAGGAAACTTGTCGCTCATTAATCAGAGAGCAGTTGCTATTGTAGGATCAAGAGATCATTCTAAATATGCAAAAGAATGTATTCATGAATTAATCCCACCCATCGTTAATGATGGTATTGTAGTTGTCAGTGGATTAGCTCGAGGTGTTGATACATTTAGCTCATGAAGAGACCCTCAAGGCAAATGGGAATACTATAGCAGTTATTGGAAGTGGATTAGATGTTGTTTATCCACCAGAAAACGCAAATCTTTACGATATGATTGCAAAAAAAGGGTTACTTCTTTCTGAATATCCACTACAGAGTCGACCTTTAAAATTCCATTTTCCATACCGTAATCGCATCATCGCTGGACTAAGTCATGGAGTGTGTGTGATCGAAGCGAAAGAGAAAAGTGGAAGCCTCATAACCGCAAACTTAGCTTTAAGTGAAAAATAGAGAAGTGTTTTGCAGTTCCTGGGAAGTATTTTTCTCGATCCCATTCAAAAGGGAACCAATAGCTTGATTGAAGCAGGAGCATGTCTTGTTTCAAACGGCGATACCATTTCTAAAAATCTGAAATATTTCCCTTAAAATTACAATCTAACAGTTTAAGAGATTATTTTGTTGCCTTGACAAAAAGAATGTGTTTAGATATGATGACAAAAGATAATTTAAGCAATCTCACTATTCTCGGGCTTTCCTAGCTTGAGAGAACTGATAGATAGAGTGGATTAGGGAAGGAGCCATTTAATGGTGAAGCAAAATCTAGTAATTGTAGAGTCTCCTACAAAAGCTAAAACCATTGAACGCTATTTAGGGAAAAACTTTAAAGTAGTTGCTAGTAAAGGGCACTTACGTGATTTGCCTAAAAGCAAAATGGGCGTAGATATTGAACATAATTATGAACCTCATTATATTTCAATTCGTGGGAAAGGTGATTTAATCAAATCACTTAAAAAAGAAGCAGCAAAAGCAGATGCTGTCTATCTCGCGAGTGACCCGGATAGAGAAGGGGAAGCTATTTCTTGGCATTTAGCTCATTTATTAGGACTTGATTTAAACGCACCTATTCGTGTGGAATTTAATGAGATTACAAAAGATGCAATTAAAGAAGCATTCAAGAATCCTAGAAAGATTGATATGGACTTAGTGGACGCGCAACAAGCACGTCGTATTTTAGACCGTCTTGTGGGTTATACTTTATCTCCTATTTTATGGAAGAAAGTGAAAAAAGGACTCAGTGCAGGGCGTGTTCAAAGTATCGCGGTGAAATTAATTATTGACCGCGAGAACGAAATTAAAGCATTCGTTCCAGAAGAATACTGGACTCTTGAAGGCCAATTCAAGAAAGAAAAGAAAGCTTTCACGGCCAATTACTATGGTACAACATCTGAGAAAGCCGCTTTAGAAAAAGAAGCGACTGTAAAATCAGTAATGGCAGAACTTTCTGAGAAGAAACCATTCAAGGTTACTAAGGTGACGAAGAAAGAACGTCGTCGCAATCCTGCAGCACCATTTACAACAAGTAGTTTGCAACAAGATGCGTCAAATCGCTTAAACTTCAGAACGCGTAAAACAATGATGGTTGCTCAACAACTTTATGAAGGGGTATCTCTTGGACGTAGTGGTTCTGTCGGTTTAATTACGTATATGCGTACAGACTCAACTCGTATCTCAGCATCTGCTCAAAATGAGGCATCTGAGTTCATTGAGAAAGAGTTTGGTAAAGAATACTGTCTTGCGTACTAAACGCGCTGTAAAGAACGCTGAGGGAGCTCAGGACGCGCACGAAGCCATTCGTCCGTCTTCAGTTCTTCGTACACCAGATTCAATCGCAAGTTATTTAACGAAAGATCAATTGAAATTGTACACATTAATTTGGTCACGATTCGTTGCTAGTCAAATGACGGCTGCAGTTTATGACACTGTACAAGTTGATTTAGAACAAAATAACCATGTGTTTAAAGCAAATGCTCAACTATCAAGTTTGCTGGATATCAAAAAGTTTATCAAGATAATGCAGATGCGAAAAAAGGAAATGTGCTTCCTGAAATGCAAGTTGGGGATGAAGTTCAATTAGCTAAACTAAATCCTGAACAACATTTCACGCAACCACCTGCACGTTATTCTGAAGCGACTTTAATTAAAACACTAGAAGAAATCGGTGTTGGTCGTCCATCAACTTATGCACCAACAATTGAAACAATCCAAAAACGTTATTACGTTAAATTAGTTTCTAAGCGTTTTGAACCAACAGAACTTGGTTATGTAGTACATCAAATCATTGAACAATATTTTCCAAATATTGTCGATACTCATTTCACTGCTTCAATGGAAGATAATCTCGACCTTGTTGAAGAAGGAAAAGAAGAGTGGGTACAAGTCATCGATAAGTTCTACCAACCATTCAAAGTTGAAGTGGATAAAGCAGAAGTTGAAATTGAGAAAGTTCAAATTAAAGATGAACCAGCTGGTTTTAACTGTGAAAAATGTGGACATCCAATGGTCATTAAATTAGGTCGTTTTGGTAAATTCTACGCATGTAGCAATTTCCCAGAATGTCACCATACACAAGCTATCGTGAAAGATATCGGTATTACATGCCCAACATGTGGTAAAGGGAAAGTTATCGAACGTAAATCGAAGAAAAACCGTATCTTCTATGGCTGTGATCGTTACCCTGAATGCGAATTTGTATCATGGGATAAACCGATCGGACGTAATTGTCCTAAATGTGACCACTACTTAGTAGAGAAAAAAGGTCGCGGTGGAAAACAAATTGCATGTAGCAATTGCGATTACAAAGAAGCTGTTCAAAAATAAAGATAAAGAGCACTTAGAGAAATCTAGGTGCTCTTTTTATGTGCGTGAAATTATGTTAGTCATTGACTATGACGCAGAATTTGTTAAATATGTATTAATTGTCGTAATAATTTTGACAATTCGGTTGTAAGAAAGTGCTTTCTGTGATAAAGTTAACGATAGGAGGAAGACGATGAAGAACGAAATGCAAGATTTTTTAACGTATTTAAAAGTTGAACGACGTTATTCGCCAGAGACGATTCATGCGTATGACCGTGATATTCAACATTTTTATGACTATTTGACAGAAGTTCCAATTCATTCTTGGAATGATGTCACAGTCGTTGATGTTCGAATTTATCTTGGTGTATTGCACCGCGAAAACTATAACCGTTCGAGTATTTCTCGTTTTCTTTCGAGTTTACGTTCGTTTTATCATTTTCTTGTCGAAAGAAGCATCGTAGAAACAAATCCTTTTGCGTCTATCAGTTACAAGAAGGGTAAAATGCGTCTGCCTGAATTCTTTTATGAGGATGAAATCGAAAAATTTATTGATTCAATCGATGGAAATCAGTCTTTAGACCAACGTAATAAAGCTCTAGTAGAAGTATTATATGCTACAGGTATGCGTGTCAGTGAGTTAACGAATTTAACTCTTGAGCAATTAGACCTTGAAAATAGCATTATTCTCGTCATTGGTAAAGGTTCTAAAGAACGCTATGTTCCGATTGGTGACTTTGCAAGGACGGCCTTAGAAACGTATCTTGAAGAAGGACGCAAAGACTTGATGGCGAAAGAACGTAAAGGACCATTCCTTTCGTTTTCGTGAATCATTTAGGCGATCCACTGACGACTAATGGGGTTCGTTATATTTTAGAAAAACTCATCCAAGAAAGTGGTCTGACACTTAAAATTCATCCGCATATGCTTAGACACACGTTTGCGACTCATTTGTTAAATAACGGTGCGGATATGAGAACAGTGCAAGAACTTCTAGGACACGTAAGTCTTAGTTCGACTCAAATTTATACACATGTGACAAAAGAAGCTCTTCAACAAAATTACCAATTATATTTTCCAAGGTCTAAAGCTGGGAAGAGTGAATTTGATGCAAGTGCCTTTAATAAGAACAATGGAGGAAAATCATGACTACAATTTGTGCAGTAAAAAAAGATAACCAAGTTGCGATGGCTGGTGACGGCCAAGTAACAATGGGTGAAAAAGTGATTATGAAAGGAACCGCTCGTAAAATCCGTCGTATTTTCGACAATCAAGTACTTGTTGGATTTGCGGGTGGCGTTGCAGATGCAATCACTTTAGAAGAAATGTTTGAAGATAAACTCAAACAATTTAAAGGGAACTTACAACGTGCTGCTATTGAAATGGCAAAACAATGGAGAAGTGACCGTGGTTTACAAAAATTAGAAGCGATGTTAATCGTGATGAATAAAGAACAAGTTCTACTTGTTTCAGGAACGGGTGAAGTCATTGAACCAGACGATGGAATTCTAACAATTGGTTCTGGTGGAAACTTCGCTTTAGCAGCTGCTAGAGGGCTCCTAAGATTTGGAGATTCTAGTTTAACAGCAGAAGATATCGCTCGTGAAAGTTTAAAAATCGCTTCAGAAATTGATATTTTTACAAACGATAATATCATTACTGAAACGTTAGCGTAAGGAAGTGGTTGTATGCAAGCAAATATTAGTAAAACACCAAGAGAAGTGGTGTCCGAATTAGATCAATTTATCGTTGGTCAACACGATGCTAAACGTGCTTTAGCGGTGGCTCTTCGAAATCGTTACCGTCGTTTATTATTAGACGAAGAAATGAAAAAAGAAGTGACTCCAAAAAATTTATTAATGATTGGACCTACTGGGGTAGGTAAAACTGAATTAGCTCGTCGTCTTGCTAAATTAGTCGATGCGCCATTCGCAAAAGTGGAAGCCACTAAATTTACGGAAGTGGGTTATGTTGGACGTGATGTAGAATCGATGGTTCGTGACTTAGTCGAAAACGCGATTCAAATCGTTACTAAATTAAAACAAGAAGAAGTTAAACCTCAAGCGTTTGATAAAGCCGTTAAGAAATTAGCGAAGATTTTAAAACCAGGAATCATGAAGAAAGTATCAAATCCGCAACAAGATTCACTCTTTAGTATGTTCCAACAAATGGGAATCCAAAATCCTGGATTAGAACCTGAGATGAAAGAAGAAGTCACTGAAGAGATTGCTCAAAAACGACGCGATATTGAGCAACAATTAAGAAACGGCCTTCTTGATTCTAAAGAAGTGACGATTGAATTAACAGAGAAACCAATGCGTATGGCTGGTTCTGGAAATCAAATGGAACAAATGATGCAAATTCAATCTGTTCTTGACCAAATGACACCGAAGAAGAAAATTAGCCGTACTGTTACGGTGAAAGAGGCGTTAGAATTATTAACGGAGGAAGAAGCAAACAACTTAATCAATCAAGAAGATATGCATGCAGAAGCATTAAAACTTGCTGAAACTTCTGGAATTATCTTTATCGATGAGATTGATAAGATTGCAGCTAAAAGGCCATAACGGTGGTGAGGTTTCTCGCGAAGGGGTTCAACGTGACATCTTACCAATTGTTGAAGGAAGCCAAGTGAATACGAAGTACGGTGTGATTAACACAGACCATATCTTATTTATCGCATCTGGTGCCTTTCCATGTGGCTAAACCAAGTGATTTAATGCCGGAATTACAAGGTCGTTTCCCAATCCGTGTTGAATTACAAGATTTATCTAAAGAAGACTTCGAACGCATCCTAACGGAACCTAAGAATGCATTATTGAAAACAATATAAAGCCTTACTAGCAACAGAAAATGTAGAAGTCATCTTTACAAAAGAAGCCGTCTCAAAACTGGCTGAAATTGCTTTTGAAGTGAACAGTACAATGGAAAATATCGGTGCTCGTCGTCTTCATACGATTTTAGAAACAGTACTTGAAGAATTGTTATTTGAAGCGCCATCTATGCAAATGGGAAGCATTCAAATTACAGAACAATATGTTGAAAGTAAACTAAATGCGATTCGTGAGGATCAAGATTTAACGAAATACATTTTATAAAAAAAGGAGAATACACTTGTGCGTACAATATTAGCTGATTTACGAAAAATAAACGAGATTGTGCAATACGACAACGTGTGGAGAGACTCAGAAACTGCTGACTTACCATTTAATAAGTTGACTGAAATCTTAGGATCTTTATTAAAAGGTCGATTTATATATTGCTTCAATCGATGGGAGAATGCTTGGGATTCATGATGAGTTCCAAGTGAATAACGATCGTATGAAAGAATATAAGGATAATCGTCAATTTCCAGACTTCTATATGAAAGAATTGACGACCTTAAAATTCACAAAGGAAAATATTCCGGTGACCGATAATTTAACGATTTTCCCGGTTGAATTACACGATAACTTCCAAGAAGCAATGACAACGGTAATTCCAATCTACGCTTCTGGTAAGCAACTGGGATTTGTTGTGATGGGGAAAGAGGGGCAACCTTTCTCTACAGATGATTTAATCTTAGCTGAACATGCAGCAACAGTAATCGGGACAGAAATGCTTCATTGGTATACTCGCAAGATTGAGCAAGAAAAACGTGAACAACAAAATGTCCACCTTGCTCTCAACTCATTATCTTATAGTGAATTAGAAGCTATTAAAGTGATTGTAGGTCTGTTTGATGGTATGGATTTACGATTCACAGCGCTTAAAATCGCTCAAGAATATCATATCACTCGTACGGTAATCGTGAATGCCATCCGTAAGCTTGAATCAGCTGGTATTATCGAAAGTAGAAGTTTAGGTACAAAAGGGACATATATTAAAATTAAGAATGAAAATATTAAGTCTTCACTATTGTCAGAATTAAAACATGCGTAAATCGAGGCGATGATTATGGAAAAAATCTTTATTGAAAATGAGTATTTAAAAGTTGGGATTAAGCTATTTGGAGCTGAACTCACTTCTGTTGTTTCAAAAGAAACAGATACTGAATACATGTATCAACCAGATGGGAATTCATTGGAATAAGCAATCACCGATTCTTTTCCCAAATATTGGAGCGATAAGAGAAAATTCGTTTGTGTATGAAGGAAAGACTTATCCTGCTAGAAAGCATGGATTTGCTAGAGATTATGCTTTTCAATTAGAAGAACAAGGAGAAAAGTTTGCGACATTCTTGTTAACAGACAAAATGATTGAAGAGGAATATCCATTTGAGTTTGAACTAAGACTTCAATATTCTTTAGAGAATAATGCATTAAAGATGACTTATAGCGTATCAACGACAAGTCCAGAGTTGTATTTTGCCATTGGTGGTCATCCAGCATTTGCAGTTCCTCTTGAGAAAGGTCTTACTTTTGAAGATTATCATATTCAATTAGAGAGTGAGGCTCCTATTTCAAAATTGGAGCTAGAAATTCCTTATCTAGCATCTTTAGAGGGTGTTCCTTTTACCGAAGGAGACTTTGCATTGCATCATGATTTATTTACAAATGATGTATTGTTATTTAAATCAAAAGACCCTAAGTTTAAAGGGAAAATTGTATTCTCCTAAAGGACAAAGAAGTGTAACTGTGCATTTAAATGGCATCGAAGCAGTTGGAGTTTGGACAATGGCAGACGATTCACCGTTTATTTGTTTTGAACCATGGGATGGTTATCCAGACTTAGCAAGTGAGACTACCTTAAATCTAGAAGAAAAGAAAAATATTCTCCGAATCACTAAAGATACACCGTATCAATCATGTGCGACATTTGTATTCGAATAAAAAGAAAAGACACTAAGATTTACTTAGTGTCTTTATTTTTCTTATCCCAAGGCATTGGGACTTTGTTTTCAGTTCCATTTAGAATTCGTTGAATGTTGGCTCTGTGACGATAAATGATAAAGATATCAATGGCAAGTGCAAATGCTGTTAGTACCCAATCATTAAAGAGTAGTGATAATAGAACACCTAAAGAAATAGTCACCATTGCGGTCAAACTAACCATACGCGTGATTGCTAATAGTATCAAGAAAATGATTAATCCGTAGAGTAATAATAATGGTTGATAGGCTAAAATCATTCCGGCAAAAGTTGCTACGGCTTTTCCACCTTTGAACGATGCAAAGAGTGGGAAAGTGTGACCAATAACAGCAAAAGATGCAATCCAAAGTGGTGAAATACTTGGTTGTTTGAAGATAGTCATCGCAAGAATTGTTGCTAGGGACCCTTTGAATACGTCGAAAAATAACACAATAGAACCTGCTTTTGGACCAAGAACACGGAACGCATTTGTAGATCCTAAATTCCCGCTACCAAATTCGCGAATATCTTTTTGAAAGAATGTTTGTCCAATCCATAATCCAGATGGAATAGACCCGAGTAGGTACGCTACAAGAGCACCTATAATAAAAGTAAATGACATAAACTCATTTCTCCTTAAAACAGTCTAGTGACAGTTTAACATAAAAGATGCTGTCTATACAACGGATGAGAAAGGTTAATTTAGCGCCATTTCTAAGGAGAAATCTTGCGAAAATCGCGAAACAAGTATTATAGATAAGATGACAAAAAAAGGAGCGTATTAAATGAGCAAAGTAACGAATCAATATAATGATGATGCGATTCAGGTTTTAGAAGGCCTTGAAGCTGTTCGTAAACGTCCAGGGATGTATATTGGATCAACGGATCACCGTGGACTTCATCATTTAGCTTACGAGATTGTGGATAACGCAGTCGACGAAGCTTTATCAGGTTATGCAACAAAAATTGAAGTTACAATTCATAAGGACCAATCGCTTACTGTAAAAGATAATGGTCGTGGAATGCCTACTGGGAAACACGCTTCTGGAATTCCAACGATTCAAGTTATTTTTACGGTACTGCATGCCGGTGGTAAATTCGGTCAAGGTGGATATAAGACATCAGGTGGTCTCCACGGTGTCGGGGGCGTCTGTTGTTAACGCATTATCAGATTGGTTAACAGTAGAAGTGTTACGTGACGGTACTTTATACAAACAATCGTTCAAAAACGGTGGTGAACCTGTAGGAACGGTTAAGAAAGAGAAAACAAGCCGACGTGGTTCTGGGAACTTCAGTTACTTTCTTACCAAGTGATAAGACATTCTCTACAACTAACTGGTCTTATGAGACATTTAGCAGAACGTTTAAGAGAATCTGCATTCTTATTAAAAGGTCTTACAATTGTATTGACTGATGAACGTACTGGCGAATCAGAAACTTTCCATTATGAAGAAGGGATTCGCGATTTCATCCAATATTTAAATGAAGAAAAAGATACATTATCTCCTGTAGTTGACTTTTGACAGCACAGTGGATGGTGTAGAAACAGAATTTGCATTCCAATATAACGACGGCTATTCAGAAACGATTTTATCTTTTCGTTAACAACGTTCGTACAAAAGACGGTGGTACTCATGAAGTGGGAATGAAGAGTGCCTTAACGAAAGCATTTAACGAATATGCACGTAAAGTTGGTCTTTTAAAAGATAAAGATAAAAACCTTGAAGGTAGCGATGTCCGTGAAGGATTAACTGCGATTATTTCGCTTCGTATTCCTGAAGAAATCCTTCAATTTGAAGGACAAACAAAAGATAAATTAGGAACACCTGCTGCACGTGGGATTGTGGATAATACGATTTCTGAGCAACTAGGTTTCTTCTTAACAGAGAACGGGGAAATTGCGCAAGAATTAATCCGTAAAGCGATTAAGGCGCGTGAAGCACGTGAGGCGAGTCGTAAGGCCCGTGAAGAAAGCCGTAATGGTAAGAAGGGCAAGAAGAAAGAAACACTTCTTTCTGGTAAATTAACACCTGCTCAAAGCAAAAACCCTAAGAAGAACGAACTTTACTTAGTAGAGGGGGACTCTGCCGGGGGATCTGCTAAACAAGGTCGTGACCGTAAGTTCCAAGCGATTCTTCCATTACGTGGTAAAGTAATCAATACTGAAAAAGCATCGATTTCAGATATTCTGAAGAATGAAGAAATTAATACAATTATTTATACGATTGGTGCCGGTGTAGGTAGTGACTTCAAGATTGAAGATTGTAACTATGACAAGATTGTCATTATGACCGATGCGGATACCGATGGTGCCCACATTCAAGTCTTGCTGTTAACATTCTTCTATCGCTACATGAAACCATTGATTGAAGCAGGAAAAGTATATCTTGCATTACCACCTTTATATAAGATTTCTAAAGGGACAGGTAAGAAACAAGTGGTTGAGTATGCTTGGACAGAAAAAGAACTTGAAGAGAAGACTAAATTAGTCGGAAAAGGCTACTTATTACAACGTTATAAAGGTCTTGGGGAAATGAACGCTGACCAATTATGGGATACGACCATGAACCCAGATACAAGAACGTTAATACGTGTTGTGATCGACGATAAAGCACAAGCAGAACGTCGTGTCAGCACATTGATGGGGAATAAAGTTGAACCTCGTCGTAAGTGGATTGAGCGCCATGTTGAGTTTGGTCTAGAAGAAGATAAGAGCATTTTAGAATCAGACGTAAATGCTATTAGCACAACAGCTAGTCCGAAAAAAGAAGAAAAGAAACCATCAGTTAAGAAAAAAGAAGCAACAATCGATCATGTAGAACAATTGTCGTTACTAGGAGAGGAGGAATAGTATGAGTCAAATTCAAGATATTCAAGAATTGAATCTGGAAGATGTAATGGGTGACCGATTTGGACGTTATTCAAAATACATTATCCAAGACCGTGCTCTTCCTGATATCCGTGATGGTTTAAAACCAGTACAACGTCGTATTTTATATGCGATGTCTATCGATGGAAATACTAGCGATAAACAATTCCGTAAATCGGCTAAAACAGTTGGTAACGTAATCGGTAATTTCCACCCACATGGCGACTCTTCAGTGTATGAAGCAATGGTTCGTATGAGTCAAGATTGGAAGCTTCGTGATGTGTTAATTGAAATGCATGGGAATAACGGTAGTATGGACGGAGACCCTGCTGCTGCGATGCGTTATACGGAAGCTCGTCTTTCTAAAATTTCAGAAGAATTACTCCGTGATTTAGATAAACAGACCGTTGAATTCGTATTAAACTTCGATGATACAGAAGAAGAACCAACTGTCCTTCCTGCACGTTATCCGAATCTTCTTGTTAATGGATCAACAGGGATTTCGGCTGGTTATGCTACAGAAATTCCTACTCATAACTTAGGCGAAGTGATTGACGCGACCATTCATGCGATTGATCATCCTAAGGCAACTGTGAAAGAGTTAATGCAATTTGTTAAAGGCCCTGATTTCCCTACAGGAGGAATTATCCAAGGGATCGAAGAATTGGAACAAGCGTATGAAACTGGACGAGGTAAAGTGGTTATTCGTTCAAAAACGAAAATCGAACCGATTAAAGGTGGAAAATCGCAAATCATCATTTCTGAAATTCCGTACGAAGTCAACAAAGCTTTATTAGTGAAGAAGATTGATGAAATTCGCTTGAATAAGAAGATTGACGGTATTGCTGAAGTAAGGGACGAATCTGACCGTACAGGGCTTCAAATCGTTGTTGAATTGAAGAAAGAGGCCAATGCTGAAGGTATTCTAAACTACTTATTGAAGAACACAGACTTACAAGTCAACTATAACTTCAATATGGTCGCTATCGATGAGCGCCGTCCAGTACAAGTCGGATTAAAAACAATTCTAACTTCGTATATCAACTTCCAAAAAGAAGTGATTACAAGACGTACACAGTATGATATGAAGAAAGCTCAAGATCGTCTTCATATCGTAGACGGTTTGATGAAGGCTTTATCGATTCTTGATGAAGTAATCGCCTTAATTCGTAACAGTAAAGATAAGAAACACGCTAAAGAACGTTTAGTAGAGACATACGACTTCACAATGATTCAAGCCGAAGCGATTGTAAGCTTACAATTATATCGTTTAACGAATACGGATATTACAATTCTTCAAAATGAGAAGCTTGATTTGAATGAGCAAATCGCAACTTTCTTAAGTATCTTAAAATCTGAAAAAACACTTCTTCAAGTAATGAAGAGTGAATTGCGAGATTTGAAGAAGAAATATGCAACTCCTCGTTTAACGCAAATTCAAGCGGAAATTGAAGAGATTAAGATTGAAACTGAAGTGTTAGTTACTGAAGAAGAAGTGTATGTTGTTGCTACTAAACAAGGGTACTACAAACGTGTTAGCCCACGTTCATTTGCTTCAAGCGCTCCAGAAGAAAACGGAATGCGTGAAGGGGATGAAGTAATCCTTTGCCAAAAAGCTTCGACATTAGACAACCTAATTCTATTTACTTCAAAAGGAAATTACTTACACTTACCAGTGCATGAAATTCCAGAAGCGAAATGGAAAGATGTTGGAAACCACTTAAGCCAGTCTATTTCTTTAGGTAGCAATGAAGTTATTCTAACTGGATTCATTAAAGCAAAAGATAGTGATGACTCTTATAAAGATTGGACGGTTGTCTTCTTTACAAAAGAGGGCTTAGTGAAACAAACATTATTCAATGAGTTTACAACGTACCGAGGATACAAGACTCGTACAAGTAATGCGATGAAACTTAAGACAACGACCGATGAAGTTGTTAAAGTAGTTGTAACGAATCCAGAAGGGCTAGAAGTATTTATTGTAACGCACTGCGGATTTGGCTTACGCTATGAATTAAGCGAAATTCCAGTCGTTGGTACAGTAGCCAGCGGTGTGAAAGCAATCAACCTTCGTAAAGAAGATTTTGTTGCTGGAGCGATGGTTTACTCATTAGAACATAAAGTTGTTTCTGCCTTCCTTACAACACAACGCGGAGCTGTGAAACGATTCAATGTATTAGAAATCTCAATGCTCACACGTGCAAAACGTGGACTCATGGTTTTACGTGAATTGAAAACAAAACCACATCGTGTCGTATTCTTAGATGGAGAAATCACTTCAACTAGCGAATACACGATTGTTGCTGGAAACGGCGAAACTAAAGTTGTTAGACCAATGGATTTAACGCTTGTGGATCGCACAAGCAATGGTTCTGCGCTTTTAGGAGATACTGACCAAGAAGTGAAAGCTGTATTTAGCAAACTTTGACTACAGTTCATTAACACAACAATAAAAAGAGATAGAAAAGGACTTCCAAATGATTTTGGAAGTCCTTTTTGATTAGAAATTTAATTTCAGTTGAATATTGAGAAGCTGCATTCCAGAGCAGATACTCGGTAACACCCGGCTTCTTTTAGAGCTTGAATCTCTTCGCTAATGACATCAGCAGTATAGAGCTGATAATTTCCTTCACCAAGGAAGTCTGCCGTGAAAGCTTGAATCCAAGGTCTTGAGATAGGAGAAGGGTTTAATGTCTTCACATATCCTTTTTCAATCACCATATAACGTTTCACGATTTCGTAAGGATCTTTATCAGGGTCTTTTACATCAAGCGCGTAATTAACCCAGTGACTTGGGAAAATCATCGGAGAGATCACATCAACTTTATCCGCAATGTTGACAAATTTTTGTCCAATACCACCGATTTTGGATTCAGTAATCGCATGCGCTAAAATATCCGCTGAAAGATGAACACCATATGGTTGTAATTTTTCACGAATGAACGCTACAAAGTCTGTGATAGCAGCGATACGAGCTTCATCATCGTTTTTAATATGAGCGTAATCACCTTTATCAAATACTAAGTCATCAGATACTGTCTCGAATCCAAGAGGGAAACGAACGTAGTCTAACTGAATATCTTTAAATCCTGCCTTAGCAGCACCAATTGCGATTTCAGCAATATATTCCCAGTTTTCTTTTAGGAATGGATTTAAGAATGTTTCACCGTCATCCGTATACCACAATTGGCCTAATGCGTTTCTGAATGAACGCTCAGGGTTTTCCTTTGGAACATAACGGTCTCCAAAACATACAATACGAGCAATTGGATAGATTTGTTCTTGCTCGAGTCGTTTCAGAAGAGCAGTTGTGTCAGGCACTTCATTAACGGTATGTTTTTTTACTAATGGATTATCTGTATCAAGAGGCATGGTAATTTGTCCATAACCATCACGTACATCGATAACTAATGAGTTAATTGGAGTAGACTTCACGAATTGAATCATGTTTTCTAAGTCTTGTCCTTTGGCACGGAACGCTTGTAAATAAACTCCTTTAACTCCGTCTGCAGGGTATGAAATCGAAATTCCTGAATCATAAATATGCTCCTGCGGAATATTTGAAGGCATCCGTAATAAACTATTGGTTCTTAAATTCAACTTACTATCAGCAGCATCTTGTGCGTTTGCAATTGGATAGAAAGCGAGTAGAGAACTAACGGAAGCTACAGCGAGCGCGCTTGTTAATAAAGTCTTTTTTTCTTCATAATGATTACTCACCCTTTCCGTTGTTCGCCAAACGAGCTTTTAGAATTCGAATTGGACGATCTAACTCACTGATAGGAGAATTAATCTCTTCGATAATTTGTTGACGCTCGTTAGCAGAGTTGTTCACTTCAATGATGAGTGATCTCAATTCATCGTTTGTTTGTTTTCCTCCAGAAATGCTAACGAAGAACTCAGCTTCTTTTTCTAATTGTTTTTTTGAGACATTTCAGAGTAGTTCTTTAAATGATTAACAATCGATTGAAGATTTGATACTACAATTTGAATTTCTGCTGAAGGGAGGTTCTTATCCTTCAAGTTACTTAGTCTAGTCGCATCATCTGATAAAACTTTGAGCGATTTTTGCATAGACTTCAACAATTGCTGACGTTCTTGAATATTGGTGAATACTTTACCCGTTTTCTTAGCGTAAGTAGTCATCGTGTAATCTTCTTGGATATCCGCTTCCCAATCTGATTGTAACGAATTTTCTAACGCTTGAATGTCATTTAATTGTTGAACGACAACAGGTAAGGTATCTTGTACTTCTTGAACAGTAGATTCGGCACTTTTCTTTGTATTACCGCAAGCTCCTAAAAATAAGAACCCAGCGCTAATCAAGAATACCTTGGCTGCGATTTTTTTCATAATACACTCCTTTTACAGTAATGCGTTTTCTTGTTGATATTATACGTGTATTTTGATGATTTTTCAATCTTTTGGTTGATTTTTAGGACTTTCTCCCCATTTTCAGTTAAATTTTACCCGTTTTTACCCCTTGAGTGGAAAAAAGTGTTTCATTTTAACCAGATTTTCAGTTCGTTGACTATAAGTTGACTTCTTTGTACAATACTATTATTGAAAAAGAAATGGAGAAGTGACATGTTTTTATATTTAATTTTAAGTGCTGTATTAATTATTGCAGATCAATTAGTGAAATTATGGATTGTAAATAATTTTAACTTACATGATGGGATGGAATTCATTAATGGATTAGTCAGTATTTTATACGTTCGAAACACTGGGGCAGCATGGGGGATGTTTGAAGGGAAGATGTTTTTCTTCTACGCAATCACTGCTGTAGCTGTGGGGACACTTTTATACTTAATGTTTAAAGAAAAAGGGAAATCTAAATTATTAGTTAACAGCATATGCTTTTATTCTTGCAGGTGCTGTAGGAAACTTTATCGATCGCATTCGTTTGGGTTATGTAGTGGATATGTTTAAATTTGAATTTATCGATTTCCCAATTTTTAACGTGGCTGATATTTGTTTAACTTTCGGGGTAATTATCTTATTCTATTATGTAATTTTTAAAGAACAATCAAAATAGGAGAGCGTTATGACATCAGTATTTAAAGAATTAACACTTGATTTAGAAAAAACTGAACGATTAGATAAAGTCTTAACTGCCACGCTTGGTATTAGTAGAAGTACAATTCAAAGCTGGTTAAAAGCTGGACTTGTATCTGTTAATGGTGAAGTGGTGAAATCCAATTATAAAGCTCAAAATGGAGACGTAGTGACAATTCTTCAAAAAGAGGAAGAAGCTATTACCATTCAGCCTGAAGATATTCCTCTAGATATCGTTTATGAAGATGATTCATTAATTGTAGTGAATAAACCAAGTGGAATGGTTGTTCATCCGTCAAAAGGACACTATAGCGGAACTCTCGTAAATGCGTTGTTATATCATTCAAATAGTTTATCAGATAGCACAAGCGAAGAAATTTACCGACCAGGCCTTGTTCACCGCATTGATAAAGATACAAGTGGGTTATTAGTGATTGCAAAGAATAATGACGTTCATCAAAAGTTAGCACAGCAGATTAGTGAGAATAAAATGAACCGTGAGTACATCGCCATTGTCGATGGTCATTTTGCCCACGAAACAGGTGTAATTGATGCTCCGTTATCACGCCATCAAACGAATCGTTTAAAACGAGTAGTCGAAAAGGGCGGAAAGAATGCCGTTACGCATTTTGAAGTGCTAGATGCATTTTCTGATTATTCGCTAGTGTCTTGTCGTTTAGAAACAGGTCGTACTCATCAAATCAGAGCGCATATGGAGTTTATTAAACATCCGATTGTCAATGATCCTTTGTATCATCCAAAAGGAAAACACGCAACTGAATTTGGGCAATTTTTACATGCGAGAACACTTAGCTTTACACATCCAGTGACTGGAGAAGCGTTAAACTTCCGCGTGGAACCGCCAAAAGAGTTTGAGGATTTTATCCAATTGCATAAAGGACGTTTTTCATAGTAGAGGAGACGACAATGAAAGAAGTTAGAATTATGGACGAAGGCGCCATCAGCAGAGCATTAACTAGAATCTCATATGAAATTATCGAGCAACAAAAAGATGTTTCGAACTTAGTTATCATTGGAATTAAAACTAGAGGAATTACTTTAGCAAAGCGCATTGCTGAAAAGATTTCTGCACTTGAAAAGATAAAAGTTCCAGTTGGTGAAGTGGATATCACATTATATCGTGACGACAGACATGATAGTGAAGAGACTTACGCCCCGGTTTTAAATGGAACGCATATTCCATTCGACATTAAAGGGAAACAAGTCGTTCTCATAGATGATGTATTATTCACGGGAAGAACCGTCAGAGCAGCTCTTGATGCAATTATGGATGTAGATAGACCAAAAAGAATTAGTTTAGCGATTCTAATTGATAGAGGACACCGAGAGTTACCAATCCGTCCTGATTTATTGGTAAGAATGTGCCAACTTCTTTAGATGAAGTGATTCATGTTCGATTAACAGAAGATGATCATTTAGAAGAAGTGATTATTGAAAAATAGTTTATACGATACCTTCTCATTCAATGAGAGGGTATTTTTATTTTAGGAAATAAAATGATCAAAACACATATTTTAGTCGTTTTTAAAAACGTAAAAATACGAATTCTTCCTATATAAATAACTATATTGCCAATTTCCAAACGTTCGTAAAGTAAACGCAAACAATCATAAAACTGATTATTCGATTACTTGTTTGTAAACGGTTGTAACCTAAAATTCTTTATACTATACTAATAGCATGAATTGGTACCGTAACTTATTAAATGATCATTTTCGTAAGACGTTATGATTTTATGATTGTTTAAGGCAAGACAGAAAAGGAGAATGATATAATGGCAATTCCTAATTTACAAGTTGCTTTAGACCACAACCGTATCGAAGATGCATTAAAAGATGCTCTTGCGGTTGGTAACGAAGTTGACATTATTGAAGCAGGAACAATTTTACTTTTAAACGAAGGAGACAAAGCGATTAAATGCTTACGCAGCGCTTTCCCTGATAAAGTAATCATTGCTGATACAAAATGTGCTGACGCTGGTACAACTGTTGCTAAAAACGTTGCACTTGCAGGAGCTGACTGGATGACAGTTATTTGCTGCGCAACGATCCCAACGATGGAAGCAGCTAACAAAGAAGTGAAATCTCTTCAAGTTGAATTATATGGAGATTGGACTTTCGAACAAGCACAACAATGGAGAGATGCTGGTATTGACCAAGCAATCTTCCACCAAAGCCGCGACGCTCTATTTGCAGGAGCTACTTGGACTGAATCTGATTTAAACAAAATCCGTCGTTTAATCGACATGGGATTCAAAGTTTCAGCAACAGGTGGATTAACAAAAGACACATTAAAAGTGTTTGAAGGAATTCCAATTTACACATTCATCGCAGGACGTGGAATCTACGCTACTGAAAATCCAGCACAATCTGCTCGTGAATTCAAAGAAGAAATCAAACGTATCTGGGGTTAATCCCAAGGAGGAAAAACAATGGCAAATATCAAAGATGTAACAAAAGAATCTTGGATTTTATCAACTTTCCCAGAATGGGGAACTTGGTTAAACGAAGAAATCGAACGCGAAGAAGTTAAACCTGGAACATTCGCTATGTGGTGGTTAGGATGTACTGGTATCTGGTTAAAATCAGAAAAAAACACTAACATCTTATGCGACTTATGGTGTGGAACTGGTAAACGTAGCCACGGTAACGGAAAAATGAAAACTGGTCACCAAATGCAACGTATGAGTGGTTGCCAAAACTTACAACCAAACTTACGTACACAACCATTCGTAATCGATCCATTTGAAGTGAAAAACGTTGATGCTTTAGTAGTAACACACATTCACTCAGACCACTTAGACATTAACACAGCTGCTGCAGTTGCTAATAACTGTCCAGAAGCTAAATTCGTAGGACCACAAGAAGTAGTAAACACTTGGTTAGGTTGGGGAGTTCCTGCTGAACGTACTATCGTAGTACACCCAGGAGACTCAGTTAAAATCAAAGACATCGAAATCGTTGCTTTAGAAGCATTTGACCGTACAGCCTTAGTAACTGCTAAAGACGGTGAAGTTCTTAAAGGAAAAATGCCTCAAGATATGGACGAAATCGCTGTTAACTACTTATTCAAAACAAGTGGTGGTAACTTATATCACGCAGGAGATTCTCACTACTCAAACATGTTTGCAAAACATGGTAACGAACATGAAATCGATGTGTGCTTAGGTGCTTACGGTGAAAACCCTCGTGGTATCACTGACAAAGTGACTTCAGTTGATATGTTACGTATGGCTGAATCATTAAACGCTAAAGTTGTTATCCCAGTTCACTATGACATTTGGGCTAACTTCCAAGCAGATCCAAAGAAATTACAGAAATCTGGAAATTCAAGAAAGATCGCCTAGAATACAAATTCAAACCATTCATCTGGCAAGTAGGTGGTAAATATACTTACCCAACTGACAAAGATAAATTAGAATTCAACTTCTACCGTGGATTTGACGATGTATTCTCAGTTGAGAATGACGTACCATTCCCATCATTCTTATAATATTGTCATTAAATAAATTTGGAGAGCCTAGAGCTTAACCCACTCTAGGCTTTACCAAAGTGTAATAATGAATACGATTTCTTAATAACACAAGGAGGAACATATGTTAAAAGAGATTATCGAAAATGATCGCTTTTCGTTCCAAAAAGGGTCTCTATCATGGGAAGAAGCCATTAAAAAAGCTTGTCAACCTTTATTAGAACAAAAGATCATTGAACCTGAATATCCAGGTTACATTATTAGTAATGTTCATGAATTTGGACCTTACATCGTAATTGCTCCAGAAATCTGTATCCCTCATGCTCAAGAAGGAAAAGGGGTAAATGATACTGCTGTAGCATTTATGAACGTTGAAGAAGCTGTGGACTTTGGACCGGGTGCTGACTACAAACCACATTTATTCTTCGTATTAGCATCAACCGATAATGAAAAACACTTAAACAACTTATCAGAGTTAGTGACATTATTAGATGATGAAACAATTATCAATGCGTTTGTTGAAGCGCGCTCAAAAGAGGACTTAGAAAAAATTTTAAAAGGAATAGGTGAATAATAATGGAATTTTTATTCAGTTTTTGGCAATTCTTCTATGCTAACATTTTTACTAAACCACAATATTTCGTTGGTTTAATCGTTTTAGTTGGTTACTTACTATTGGGTCGTAAATGGTACGATGCATTAGCAGGTTTTATTAAAGCAGTTGTAGGTTACATGATCTTAAACGTAGCTGCTGGTGGATTAGTTTCAAACTTCCGTCCAGTTTTAGCAGCTTTAGGTGATCGTTTCGGATTACAAGCTGCTGTTATTGACCCATACTTCGGTCAAGCTGCTGCAGAAGCTGCATTAAAATCAGCTGGTCATGCAACAGGTTTAACAGTACAAGTATTATTAGTTGCGTTCTTAACTAACTTAGTATTAGTTATCTTCCGTAAATTAACTAAAGTTCGTACAGTATTCATCACTGGTCACATCATGGTGCAACAATCTGCTACAGCAACTTGGTTAATGGCTTTAGCTTTAGGTGATAACGTAAACCAATTACAATTTGTAATCTTATTGGGTATTGTATTAGGTGTATATTGGGCAGTAGCTGCAAACTTAACAGTAGAAGCTACACAAGAATTAACAGAAGGCGGCGGATTTGCAATTGGTCACCAACAAATGTTTGGGGTTTGGTTAGTTGACAAATTAGCTCCTAAATTCTCAGGTAAAAGCGACAAGAAGATTGAAGATCTTGAATTACCAGGTTTCTTATCAATCTTTAAAGAATCAATCGTTGCAACATCAATCTTAATGATTGTGTTCTTCGGTGCAATCTTATTAGTATTAGGTAAAGACTACTTAGTAAGCGTAAATGGACAAGAATTAACAGTTGCTGCTTCTAAATTCAAAATGACTACATTAAAAGCAACTGACGATTTCTTCTTCTACATTTTACAAACAGCATTAACATTCACTGTTTATGTTCAAATCTTACAATTAGGGGTTCGTTTATTCGTTGCTGAGTTATCAGAAGCGTTCCAAGGTATCTCTAACAAATTATTACCAGGTTCTATGCCAGCGGTTGACTGTGCTGCAGTTTACGGATTCGGTTCTCCAAACGCTGTAACAGTTGGTTTCTTATTCGGGGTATTAGGACAAATCGTAGCAATCTTAGGATTAATCGTATTCAAATCTCCAGTATTAATCATCACTGGATTCGTACCAGTATTCTTCGACAACGCTACATTCGCAGTATACGCTAACCATAAAGGTGGTTTACGTGCTGCTTCAATCTTGACATTCTTATCAGGTGTGATCCAAGTATTAGGTGGAGCAATTGCCGCAGGTGCATTTGGTTTAGCTGCATACGGTGGATGGCATGGTAACTTTGACTGGGATACAATCTGGGTTGGATTCGGATTCTTAATGCAAAACTTCCAATACATTGGTTTAGGTATCGTATTATTAATCTTATTAGTAATCCCTCAATTACAATACAGCAAAAACAAAGAACATTACTTCACTATTGCTGAAGACTATGAAACATACTTAGAGTCTAAGCAAAACTAATTTAAATCAGTAAAAGAATATAGTAAAATTAGGGTATCGGGTAGTGTTCTATCCGATACTCTAACAATATAAGGAGATGTAAAATATGAAAGTATTAGCAGCATGCGGAAGCGGAATGGGCTCAAGCCAAATTATCAAAATGAAATTAACTAACGTGTTCAGAAAATTGAATATTCCTTTGGAAGTTCACCACTGTGCAGTTTCTGAAGCAAAATCTTCAGCTAAAAACTATGATTTAGTAGTTATTTCATCAGCTTTATTAGAAGTATTTGATGGATTAGATTTACCAAACACTAAAATTGTAGGCTTACAAAACTTATTATCTGAAAAAGAAATGACTGAAAAAATTTCTGAAGCTTTAGGACTATAAGAAGGGGTTCTACAATGGCATACGAACGATTAAAAGAACGTGTATTTAAAGCAAACTTAGAGTTACCAAAGCATGGATTAGTTATTTTTACATGGGGTAACGTTTCAGAGTACGACCGTGAAGCAGGGGTTATTGCAATCAAACCTTCAGGTGTTGACTATGATAAACTAACTGCTGATGATATCGTGATTGTGGATATCGACGGAAATAAAGTAGAAGGAGCTCTAAAACCTTCTTCAGACTTAGATACTCACTTAGAAATTTATCGTAATTTCAAAGATGTAAATGGGGTAGTGCATACGCACTCTCTCTATGGGCAACTACAATGGCTCAACAAGGACAAGAAATTCCAGCATTTGGTACAACACAAGGGGACTACTTCTACGGAACAATCCCTTGCACTCGTGAAATGACTGAAGCTGAAATTAAAGGTGCTTATGAGTTAGAAACAGGTAAAGTAATCGTTGAGACTTTCAAAGATAAAGATCCAAATGCGATTCCTGGAGTTTTAGTATTTAACCACGGACCATTTGCATGGGGTAAAGACGCAATGGATGCAGTACACAACATTACTGTTTTAGAATACGTTGCAAACATGGCATGGCACAACTTTGCTTTAAACCCAAATATGAAGCCAATGTCACAAACAATTTTAGATAAACACTATTTAAGAAAACATGGAGCGAATGCTTACTATGGACAATAAAAAGTTTTATGAACTTGGTTTGTATGAAAAATCAATGCCAAACACACTTAGTTTTAGAGAAAAGTTAGAAACAGTTAAAGCAACTGGATTTGACTTTTTAGAGATCAGTATTGATGAAACTGATGAAAAATTAAGTCGTCTAGAATGGACAAAAGAAGAACGCCAACAATTAGTAAACGATATGTTTGAAACAGGTGTTCCGATTCGTTCAATGTGCTTAAGTGGCCACCGTAAATATCCATTTGGATCTCACGACGAAGCTACTCGCGCACGTAGTCTAGAAATCATGGAAAAAGCGATTCAATTAGCAGATGATTTAGGTGTTCGTGTAATCCAATTAGCTGGATACGATGTTTACTACGAAGAAGGAGATGCAGTAACATTAGATTACTTCATTCAAAACCTTAAGAAAGCTACTGAAATGGCTTCTCAAAAAGGAATTCTTCTTGGGTTCGAAACAATGGAAACTCCATTTATGAATACTGTAGAAAAATCTATGCGTTTTGTTGAATTAGTGAAATCACCATACTTACAAGTATATCCAGATTCAGGTAACTTAATGAACGCATCATTAGAACCTGGTGCAAAAAATGTCTACGAAGATATCGAATTAGGAAGAGGGCACATTGTTGCTGCTCACCTAAAAGAAACAATTCCCGGACATTATCGTGAAATTCCATTTGGTACTGGCCAAATCGATTTCAAACGCATGGTTGATACATTCTTATCAATCGGCGTAAATCGTTTCACTGTGAATTCTGGTATGTAGGTCAAGAAAACTGGTTAGAAGACATTAAGTTTGCAAACCAATTCTTAAGATCTCATTTTCCAAATAAATAATAAGATTGAAACCTTCCTACATTAGGGAGGTTTCTTTTTTTGGTCTTAAATACCGAACATTCGTGTTTTTATAGTTCGTGTTTCACACGCTTACATTGTTTTTTCGGTATTTGAAATATGTAAAATGTATGAAAATACTCATATTTACATTGTTATGGGTTGTAATTTTCGTGTATGTCTTGTAAGATTATAAAAGGGGTTAAGAATATCTTAATTTCTAACTATATAACCGTATCTTAGGAGGATATTTTTTTATGAAAAAGTCTTTTTGGTCTAAATTAGCAATTGGTTTATCATCATTGGCGCTTTTAGCGGGGTGCTCAAGTAATTCAGGTTCTGAATCATCTCAAACTCAAAGTGGTTCAAAAACAATCGATACTTTAAAAGTTGCTTTTGTTCCTTCACGTGACCCTGAAACAATTGTTACAACAACAGAACCATTAAAAGAATTATTGAAAAAAGAGTTAGCTAAAGAAGGCTACGATGTTAAAAACGTGGACATCACTGTCGGAACAAGTTTTGACGCAGTAGGGGAAGCATTAGCATCTGGTAGTGCGGATGTAGGTTTCTTACCTGGTGGTACTTATGTTTTATACGACAAAGAAGTTGACGTATTATTAACAGCTACTCGTGATAACTTATTAAAAGATTCTTCTAATCCTAAAGACTGGAATGATGGAAAAGCAACAGAACGTGGTAAAGAGCAAGCAACTTCATATAAAGGTTTAATCATTGCTGGTCCTACTGAGAAAAGGGAAAAGAATTAGCAGCGAAAATCAACAGCGGTCAAGAATTAACTTGGGACGATTTAAACTCTGCTAAATGGGGAGTATTAGGAACTTCATCTTCTTCAGGTTATATCTACCCAACATTATGGTTACAAGATAAATACGGTAAAGGTATTTCTGACTTACAAAACGTTGTACAATCTGACTCATACGCAAGTTCTGCAGCTCGTTTAGCATCAGGACAAATTGATATCATGGTTGGTTATGCTGACGTTCGTAATGACTACGCTAAGAAATGGACTAGCGATTACGGTCGTTCAGAAGACATCTTCAAAGAAACAAACGTTATCGGTGTTACTCCAGATATTTATAATGACACAATTTCAGTAAGTAAAGCTTCTCCAATCGTAGACGATGCATTTAAAGAAGCATTTGCAAACGCAATGATGAATATCGCTAAGACAGATGAAGGTAAAGAAATTATCAAGATCTACTCTCATAAAGGCTATAAGAAAGCTAACGCTAGCGACTACGATAAAGAACGTGAAGCACAAAAATTACTTAAAAAACTAAAATCAGGTAACTAATAAAATTTGTAATGAATATCAAATGAGGGTTAGGATATTTCTCCTGACCCTTTTTTGAGAGAGAGGCAATAAAATGATTAAATTTGAGAACGTATCTAAAGACTTATCCAAACGGGGTTAAGGGTCTTAAAAATATTAATTTAGAAATTGAACAAGGAGAATTCGTATCGATTATCGGGCTTTCTGGTGCCGGTAAATCAACATTAATTCGTACGATTAACCGAATGCTAGATATTAGCGAAGGGAAATTAACAGTTGATGGTATCGATGTTACGAAATTAAAAGGAAAATCTTTACGCAAATTCCGTAGAAATAAGGTAGGGATGATCTTCCAATCATTTAACTTGGTAACAAGAACAACCGTTATTAAAAACGTATTGACTTCAATCGTTCCTGATATTCCGTTCTTCCGTTCATTATTCGGCATTTATACAAAACAAGAGAAATTACATGCATTAGAAGCATTAGATAAAGTTGGCATTGTAGATAAAGCATTTATTCGTGCAGACCAATTATCAGGTGGTCAACAACAACGTGTGGCCTTAGCTCGTACATTGGCTCAAAATCCAGAAATTATTCTTGCCGACGAACCAGTTGCGGCTCTTGACCCAGTGACAGCAAAACGCGTTATGGAAGACTTTAAACGCATTAACAAGGATATGAATATCTCAATCCTTTAAATATTCACCACGTTGAATTAGCACTTGAATACGCGGATCGTATCCTTGGAATTAGAGATGGTGAAATCGTATATGATGGTCCTAGTTCAGAAGTTACACCAGAAGTCTTGGATCTAATTTATAAAGGAAAGGCGGAGGAGTTACATGAAGCTTAAAGAACTCTTCGCACCGAAAGAATATACATTAGAAAACGGGACAACGGTCAAAGAACCACGCTCTAAAGTGATTTTAATTACCATCTTACTATTAATTGCAATGTACTTTGCAGGTAAGATTACTGGTTTTAACTTAAAAACATTGATGACCCGTGGAGGGCAATTCTTCGTTATCATCGGTAAAATGTTCCCACCAAATTGGGAATATTCAAACTCTATCTGGGATCCGTTAATCGATACAATCAAGATGTCATTACTTGGTTCATTACTAGGTTCGATTCTTGTAATTCCATTTGCAATTATTGCTTCAAGTAATATTGTAAAAACAAATTTATCATTAGTTTAAGCCGTTTATTCTTAAGTGTGGTACGTACATTACCTACATTAGTAACAGCCTTAATTGCGACTTATATCTTCGGTTTAGGTACAATTGCTGGTACATTTGCGATTGCGACATATACATTTGCATATTGTGGTAAACAACTATATGAACAAATTGAAACAGTTGATATGGGAGCTTTCGAAGCTGCAGAAGCACTAGGAGCAACTAAAGGAAAAGCATTCTCTAATGCCATTATTCCTCAGATTTTACCAGGATACATCGCATCTTCTTTATACTGTTTTGAAGGGAACGTTCGTTACGCTTCAATTCTTGGGTATGTAGGTGCCGGTGGTATCGGGATTATATTAAACGAAAACTTAGGATGGCGTGAATATAGCAATGTCGGTATGATTTTAGTAATTTTATTCTTTACTGTAGTTATTATCGAAAGTATTAGTTATTATTTACGTACTAAATTAGCGTAGGAGGGGACAACTATGAATGAAGCAGTATTAAATCAATATCAAAAAGCCCCTCGTACTTGGATTGTAAAATTAATTGTTGTTTTAATTCTTGTAACACTTGTTGCTTGGTCTGGAACAACAATTGAGTTAAGTAAAATTCCTGAAAATGGGGCAGAGATTTCAAAGAATATCATTAAAGGTATTTTTTCACCGGATACAACACTTCTATTTGATACGACAAATAAAGGTGTCGCTTATCTTTTATTAGAAACAATCTGTATTGCGTTTCTAGGAACATTAGTTGGTTCGATTTTAGCGATTCCATTTGCTTTCTTATCAGCTACGAATATCGTTCCAAAACCTGTAGCGCTTGTTTTCCGTACAGTAATCATGGCGATTCGTACTGTACCAACATTAATTTATGGATTGATGTTTATTCGTGTAACAGGACCAGGTGCCTTCACAGGGTTACTAACCATGTCTGTAGCATCAATCGGGATGATTTCTAAGCTTTATATTGAAGCTATCGAAGACTTAGATTACAAGATTTTAGAGTCATTAGACGCTAGCGGATGTAATTTATATCAAAAGATTCGTTTTGGGATCTTACCACAGTTAATCCCTTCATTTATCTCAACAGTGATTTATCGTTTTGATATGAACTTAAGAGATGCAACGGTTCTAGGGATGGTTGGTGCCGGTGGTATCGGTTCACCATTAATGTTTGCCATGAGTGCTTATAAATGGAATGAAGTAGGGGCAATTCTATGTGGATTAATCATTCTAGTATTATTCATTGAGTTTGTATCTACTAAGATTCGCACACGTTTAGCACGTGGTTAATAAATCTATTAAATAACAAAAAAACGACTTACAGAGCATTTCTGTAGGTCGTTTTCGTTTATAAAATTGATTATTTCACCTTTGTGAAAATTTCACGAATTAACGGTGCAAAACTATATGCAACAGCTGCAAAGCCAATCACTAAGAAAAATGACAATACAGGAACTGTTTGATAGATAAAGAATAAGCTTGCAGCTACTAAAACAGCTGCCATAATAAATGCTTGAACTGGCATTACGATGATTAATAAATAACTGTTTTTTACTAAACGTTTAATTGGGCTAAAATACTGAGTCGTCATCGCAAGACCAATAATTGAAGCTACAATAGTTACGATTAAAATCAACGCTGATAACACAAATAACATAAAACCAATGATTCTAAATAAATCAGCATTATTATTAGCAAAATTCCAGTAAAATTGAGCCATATAAACCATAGCAGCAATTAGAACTAAATATACGATCCATAGAAGCATCTTTTTAGTAATATCACGTTTAAATTCATTCCAAAACGGCTTAACGAGTGTGCGATTTTCATCCTCAGAAAGCTTAAGTGTCGTATGCATTAATGCAGCTAATGCAGGACCAATAGTTATAATAGGTATACATAGAACGATAAATAAAAGATTTAATAAAATAAAATCAGCAACTAATGTAGCAAAATGCCAGAACTTGCTGTCTTGATTATATTGCATGTGAGACCATCCTTATTAATTAATTACTTTAATAGTATACGTTGAGGGAGCTTTAAAATGCAATGATGTTTCTTTATACTATTTTCAGATACATATATAGGTTTACATAATATATATTATACTAAGTTATATATCAAAAAGATTCTATATCCTCTATCATAAATGAATACGCCCAGCGTTTATAAATAACACTGAGCGCATAATCATTTATATAGCATTTAATGTATCGATATCTATATTTTTATTAATCGATAATAAACATAGAACTTTTCTTGTAACTTTTTTGTTACAACTAATACTTAATGCATCGGCGTATATATTTAATTGATCTTTATATTTCCGTACGATGCTTTGAATTCCTTCTGTAGAATCCACGACATAATCCGTCTTATAGTCAAACACGACAATTTCATCATCTAATTCGATATAACCATCGATAATCCCGTGAATCATCATCAAATCATCTGTCTGAATCGATTTAAAGAACTCACTAGCTTCTAGTACATATGAGAATGCTTGCTCACGTACTAACGCATGTGAATTTTGCACAATCCATTGACCAAATGCTGATTGGAAGAATTCATATGCTTGTGTCACTGGAACTTTTGCAGCAACTTCTGGTGTAATTTCATTGGATTCCACTAAACTTCGAAGTAATTGTTCTAATGAATCTAATGTAATGTCACTTGTAAAGTCTACTTTCTGCATTAATAAGTGAAGAGCACTCCCTCTTTGTGCGCCAGAAACCGATGCTGAAGCGGTTTCCATAAATCGAGGTTTCTCTAATGTAGGAGAGAGGTAAATCGCTCTTCTCCCCTCTTCTATCAAGCTATTTTGCGCTAATTCTTCGATGATTGGATCTTCAAGCACACGTTTCAATTCAGAAACACTTTGATAGCTCGTTGTTTTGCTTTCGGCATCAAATTGATAGTCTTGCTGAATTATTTGAAGCATTTGTTGTACTCGAGACTTCAATTCACGTGGAGAGTCGGCTTCACTGTAGTATTCATGCCAATCTTCTTGGAAGACTTCTTTACCACTGATTTCGTGAATATATTGCTGACTCTTAGATACGATATCCGGTTTTGCCACAATTTCAGGAATAATCTTGTATTGTTCACGAATAGAACTAAGAAGCATCCAGTTAAGGAATGTACCACTCTTGAAACGTGCTTGATATGGTAGAATTTCGCTAGATTCGTTTGTTAAAAAGGCATATTTCTTCTTAAATGACTCGTAGTTTTTAAGCGTACCTACAATAATTAGCTTTTCACGTGCACGCGTCATTGCTACATACAATTTACGCATTTCTTCGGATAACAATTTCTTTTTCTCGAAGTTTCTTGTGGCTACAGCTTGTACAGTTGGATACGTAATACGAGTATTTAAGTCAAAGTAATTTGTACCTACACCAATCTCATCAGAACACATAATAGATGCTTTTAAGTCTTGCATATTGAATTTACGGTTTGTATCAATTAAGAATACGACTGGGAATTCTAACCCTTTACTTGCGTGAATCGTCATCACTTGAACAGCGTTTGAATCTGTTGAAATCGGCGCTTCATCTAAGTCTTTTTCTTTCTTTTGAAGAGCTTCAATAAAGCGGATAAAGTTACGAACACCTTTAAAACTACTTGATTCATATTGATGCGCATGTTCATATAAAGCATGCAAGTTTACCGCTCTTTGCGCTCCATTAGATTGTCCATGCACATATTCTAAGTAATGCGTATCCATATAAATTTCCCAGATTAACTGAGCAATCGATTCGTTATTCGCGCTGTCTCTCCATTTATATAATAGTGTTAAAAAAAGCCTTTCTAGACGCTCTTTAAGCGCTAATTGTTGCTTAGAATCGTAATAATCGACTTTCTTGGAGTTTAAAAATCAGAAACAAACTGGCAAACAGCCTCATAATAACTTGTATTTTTTTGATGTTTTACGAATGTGTGCCAAATGCGATTTCGTCTAAACCTACAAGTCCTGAACGCAACACAGCTACTAACGGAATATCTTGCAATGGATTATCAATCACTTTTAGTAAAGAAACCATTGTCGTAATCTCTGTACGTTTAAAGTATGATTGCGCCTTTTGAACGTTTACTGGAATTCCGTAAGCAGCAAAAATTGATTCAATCTTATCATTGTTACTCTTTGTTGAAGAAAGAATAGCAAAGTCTCCATAAGTTACTGGACGTTTTGCATCTGCTTTATCATTCATCACTTCAAAAGGTGTCTTTATCATCTCTTGAATGCGTTGCGCTACATAATGAATCTCATTTTCTACTTTTTCGAATCCTTCAGCATCCTCTAAATCATCCGAGTTTTCATCTAAATTCACGTCTTCAATTAAAATAATTTCACTGGATTTATCGTCATCTTGAGAATAAGAGAGATTCCCTGTTTTAAGCGCAGCAACATCGTCATATTCCACTTGTCCCAACTCTTTATTCATAATTTGTTGGAATACTTTATTCGTAAATGAAAGAACTTCATCTCTAGAACGGAAATTCTCTGCTAGAACAATTCTCTCCCCACTCTTTCCTTCGGCATACGCTTCGTATTTTTCGCGGAATAGAGACGGATCTGCAAGACGGAAACCGTAGATAGATTGTTTTACGTCACCTACCATAAAACGGTTATTAGGCTTACTTACGAGCTCCAAAATCGCTTCTTGAACACGGTTAACGTCTTGATACTCATCGACCATGACTTCTTTAAAGTGATTTTGATAGTATTCGGAAGCAATCTTTTGTCCATTTGAATCTAATTTTGTCAAAATTCTCAAAGTATCATGTTCTAAGTCTGAGAAATCAAGCTTATTTAACTGATGTTTTTCATCTTGGAATCGGTCATAGAACATCACTGCAATATCTGAAAGTTTCGATAGAATTCGATTTACTTTGTCATTTGCTGCAGCTGAACTTCTGGAGAAATCGCAAAGTAATCCTCTTTGATTTTTTGGAAGTCTTTTTTCAACCCTTCACGAATTGCTTTAATTTCATCTAGTGTTTCTTTAAACGGTCTCATCCACTTTAGCTGTAGACCAGTTCTTGAATTTTCTGTCTTCAAATGCTTGATACGCAAAAACGTATGACTCCTCTTGGATATGTACCAAAATCGTTTTTACGAAGTCTAAATCATCTTCTAAAACCGCTTGATGCTTCGGAGCTCCAAGAAGTTCGATATCTTTAAGAAGTTGATCGTATTGAGTAACAAGGTAACTTAACTCTTCGATTAATGCTGGTTTTACGTACGTTTTAACGAAAGATGTTGAAGCATAATCACTTCCAACTGAATAGTTCTCTGTTAAATTGGATAGCCATGTTTTAGGCTCTCTTTTCAGAACGTGAATATTGGTATAGACGGTAAACAGTATTCGTAATACCATCGTCCGAACGGTCATTTGAGAACGTTGAAAATACTTCTTCGTATTCAGGATGTTCGAGAAGTTCTTCTTCTAGTGCTCTCCATACCTTTTCTTGTAGTAGTTGACCTTCGATTTCATCCATCATCGTGAATACTGGATCAATTCCCGCTAAGTAGAAATAACGACGAATCACTTTCATACAGAAACTATGGATTGTTGAAATCATAGCTGATGGAATGAGTTGCAATTGTTTCGCGAAACGTTGCTGAAGAATTTCATCCGTCGACTTCTCAATCGCTTCTTCTAATTTAGCGCGAAGACGCTCCTTCATTTCCTTTGCTGCAAGTTCCGTAAAGGTCACAACTAGCAATTCATTAATGTCGATCCCCTCTTGAATATGCATCAAAATACGTTCTACAAGAACTTTTGTTTTCCCTGAACCAGCTGAGGCAGAAACAAGAAGATTGTTCCCACGAGTAGCAATTGCCTTCCATTGATCAGGTGTTGCTTGTAATCCTTTTGGTTTCTCTGGAATCATTCTTCTGTCTCTCCTTTCCTCTCTTGTAATTCCTCTTGAATAAATGTAATCCCCTCTTCTTTTTCAAATTTTGGAAGAGTACGATAACTATTTTCTGGGTTTGTAGCATCGAACTGGGCAATACTACTAAATTTACCGGTTACAGAATCCGCATATTGTTTAAAGTCCTCGTAAGGAGCTAGTGTGATATCCCCAGATAGGATACCTTTACCTGCTTCTTGAATCTTTTCCCATACGAAATCTTTGAATAACTTCAATTCTTCAGTTGTATAAACGCCATTTTTATAAGTAGCACTGATACCACCATCTTTTTTCAGTGCAACGTTCAAGACATTCGATTTACTTGTCTCAACTAATTCCGGATTTAGTCTAGCAATCTCATCAGAGTTTACTAAACCACGATGTTTAAAGGCTTTTGTCCATTCTTGCATAAACTTATCTTCCGTTGGCACTGCTTTAATGCTGAATTTTGGATTATGCACATGGATATAGCTTGCCTCGAGTGGCGTTGGAATTACGCCTTTTTCATTGCGAATAATTTCTTCAGATACTTTCAAATACGTTAATAGTTGGATTTGAACCCCAGCAATGAGTTTTGCAATTTCGAATCTTTGTTCAGAAGATTTATAGTCAATAATCCCGTTATAAATTCCGTTATCTGACTGTAGTAAGTCAATACGGTCAATCTTCCCACGCAGATGAATTGATTGATTTTTACCAATTGGGATATGAATTGGATAGTTACCAGAAGTCCCGAATACCACTTCGGTCATCCACGGTTTTGTCTCAAGCGCTAAGGCTTGTTTTTGGAGCGCATTCGTCGTTTGCATTAGAGTTTGGTGCAACAATCCTTGGACGAAGTTTAAACGTCTAGAAGAGCCTAAAATCGCAAATTTCGGATTATCTTTCATTCGATTGAAGATGTCTTTTTCAATAGCCAACTTTTGCTCTAACGTTAAGTCTCTTAAAGATAATCCAAGAGCATTCAATTCTTTAATAAATTGATCGAAGAATTCATGGAAGTATTCCCCAGTATTTGCTGGTGATAGCTCGAATTCTTGACGTTCTTTTAGTCTTAATCCGTATTGTAAGAAATGACTAAATGGATCCTTATAGTAAGTTTCAATTTGAGACGTTGATAAATTCAATTGATTTCCATAAAGCTCTTGCGCGAGAGAAAGTGGCAATTTACTTGCTACATTTAATCTAAAGACAGATGCCAGTAACGCATGATAGTTAGCGCTGAATGCAGCGTCGACTTTTAGTAAATGCGGAATTAATTTCCATAAGAAATCAATCTCATCTTTTTCTTTGAACTTGTTCTCTCTCATCTTCAATAGAAGCGTTGTAAAGAGTTCAAACGGAACGACGAAATCCCCATGTTCTAAACGGTTTTGTCGGTTAAACGATCCATCGATTTCTTTAATTTCAAACTGTTTTAGTAATCGTTGAACAAAATTTGAAACGAGTTGTTCCTTACCATCTTTAGAAATAGCACAAGATAGATAAAGATGCTCTGTTGCACTCATGAGTAACTGATAGAACACAAATGGTTCAACGGATTGCAATTGTCCTGTTGTAGGCGCTAGGAAACGTCCACTATCTAGTTGATTTGAGAATAGCTCACGTTCGTCATCCGTTAATAACCCTGTTTCATCAATATTTCGAGGCATTACACCTTGCGTAAGTCCGACTGCAAAAGTAATTTTCTTAGGTAAATATCGAACGGAATCCATTCCCTGTAATGGTTAATTCATCTAATGTAGATGGTGCTAAATTATAGTGAGTTTGTTCAAATCCTGTATGAAGTAACATCATAAAAGGTTTCCCAATCAAAGGATTTATCTCCGAAAATATAGATATATTCATCTAATAAACGGATAAATTCAGACCACACTTGCTCTTGACGTCTCGCTGTTTCGACGTCTCCTTCTTCAGCAGCAATATCTCTCCAGTAAAGTGAGCGATTGATCTAATCCTAGAGTCGTCAATAATTGATACAGTACAGTAACTGCTTCAGTCGTTGTAGCTGCTTGTTCTAGTTTCTTGAATGCAGGTAGTAATACGCTAGTTAATTCATCTCGAAGTTCTTGCGCTTTTAAAAGAATTTGCGTATTTTTATCCGTCACCTCAACTGTAGAATCTTCATCAATAGAGTCTTCCACATAGGCCCAAGGTTTTCCATTCGTCCATTGATAGCCTTCGTAACCATTAGCAAGAATAACTGTTTCGGTTTCATCTAATTGTTGTCTAAAGGCTTGTAATTGGTCCTTAAGAGGCGTTTCTTCATCCTTTATGCCACAAGACATATTCGCTACGAAGCAGACTCATAATATCGGCATAACGCCAATCATATTGCCAAATTGCATAGAGCGCATCCAGAACTTGAATAATTGGATGATGCTCCATTGAGTCTGACAAATCGATAAAACCAGGAATATCGTATTGTTTCAAAAGAGATTCTAAGAATAAATGATTCTCTTCTAAATTACGTCCTAAAATTTGGATGTCTTTGTAACGAACTTTACCCTCTTGTACCATTCTCTTAATTTGGGCAAATGTCTCTTGATACTCTTCTCTTTCATCTGTGTATTTAGTAAAAGTGATTTTTTGCAATGGAAGCTTAACTTTGGCTGTTGGCTTCACTTTTGGAAGTCCACCATTTGTCTCTAGCCAGAACTTTTCAAGTTCTTTAAACTCATCATCAAAAAGTGAATCACTGTCTTCCCATTCGATGATGCGCGCTAAGTCCTCTCCTCTATTCACCCATCTTGAGAGTCTTTCTAAGAGAATTCTGTTTGAAGTAAATAATGAATCCCCTGCTACGTTTTTAGCGGTATGGACCCCATATGTCGTTAATGTTGCATGAAATTCAACAGTTGCCCCACTTCCTACTAAGGCTTCAATCACTTCCACTTCAGCCTTTGTTAAAGTCACCATTTCATCGATTGCAATAAAGGTATTGGATAAATCCTTAGTAGCAATTACGCTGCATAATTGCGCATAGCTTTCTTCTTGATGAACGAAATCTTCTTTTAGTGCTTCTGTATAGTAACGATAAATAATCCCAAATTCTTTTAATCGTTGCTCATTTTCTGAAGGAGTGGACGCTTCAAAAAAGCTAGAGAAATCCTCAACTTCAATTCCTCCGGTTTGAAATTCATTCATTACCTTGCTTAATTGTTCAATGAAACCTTTATGACGAGCTTCATTTTTAAAGAGTACAAGCTCATCTGAATGTTCTTCTAAAATTGATTTCAAAAGCATTGTAATTCCGACTTTTGAAATCGATGTTTTCTCAGTAATAGCTTCATTTCTTAGTAAATACCATAATAAACGTTTGAAACTGTATACTTGAAGTCTTGTTGAAGCGAAGCTACGAGACGAGGGAATCCGTTAATAATTCTCCGACTTGTCGAATCATTTCCATTTCGGCAGTAAACTTAATGTGATCAGGCACAATATAGTAAACCTGATGTGCTTCATCTTGTTTAAGCCACTGCGCAAAACGGTCGGCAATCTTCTTTGATTTATTAACAGATTTCTTTGAAATAACAGCATTAAATCCCATTGATGCGTCCTCCTTTTTAAGTCTTCTCTAGTATATCATGAAATCTGGAAAAAGCGCTTTAAAAATTGAAATAAAAAAAACACTTTTAGCAGTTTCCTACTAAAAGTGTACATTTCTTTTATAGTTAAAATTATCCCACTAATTTTTCTAAAAGATCAGGACGGAATCCGAAGAATGGTTCTACGCCATCAGCTACGATAACAGGTAATGATTGGAAACCTAATTCCTTCACTTCTGCTAAAGCTTCTTCTGACTCGAAAACATCTTTTACAGTGAATTCCACGTTGTTATTTTCGAAAAATTGTTTTGTAAAATTGCATTGCATGCAATTTGGTTTTGAATAAAGAATAATATTGCGATTTGACATATTACTTCTCCCCTTTTTATTTTTTCTGACAGAAGATATCATACATCATTTTGAATCAAAAATACAATATATAGTTCTTATGAAAATGCATTTTCATTTTAAAACACAATATATAGTTTAGACAGATTACTTATAAACGCTGGTATCATAGCCTTTGTTAGTCACATATCCATCTTTTTCCCAAATATTTTTCTTGCGTTTTTTTGCTTTCTTTTCAATTTCTTGGAATTGTTTCAATAAGCTTGTATTTGGTTCGTACGCATATCCAACTCTGGCAAGTCCTTCTTCAATTAAAATATCTTGAAGTAACTTCCCATCGACATATACATACATTAATGCACGATCGTACTTATCTGCATGATCACCAACATCAAAACTTCCTTCGATTTTCTTCGCGTTTTTCAAGAGTTCTTCAGTACGTTTCTTCGCCTCATCCGCAAACGGTTGTGCTTCTTTACCCTCTTTTGCTGTTTCTGGAGCATCTACAATCAGTAAACGGACTTTAAACTCTTTTCCTTCATAACTGAGGTGGAATGTATCTCCATCTGCTCCGTATACATATTTAAAACGGATATTTTTTCATGCTCTCAAAGTAATCAAAAATTGGTTCCTGTAAAAGATGAATCAGAGGCGTTTTGAGACGATTTCGATGAAGAATGAGTATTTGATTTATTCGTTGTCTTTTGCTCTCCAAAAGCCTTGTAAAGAGCAAATACAACCACAATAATAATTGAAATAATTGTACTAATCATTTTCCATTGTTTTTGGGTCATTTTGTTCCTCCCTAATAAATAAAAAAGAGGCAAGAGCCCCTTTTCTATTCAAATTAAACTTCTAAAAGTTCTTTTTCTTTGTTTGCTGCTAATTTGTCGATGTTTTTAACACTATCATCCGTAACTTTTTGGATGTCTTTTTCTAATGTGTGTAATTCATCTTCAGTAATTTCTTTAGCTTTTTCAGCTTTTTTCGCTTGATCAATCGCATCACGACGAATATTACGTACACTTACTTTTGCACTCTCAGCTTCTTTACCTACTTGTTTAGCCAATTCTTTACGACGTTCTTCTGTTAATTGTGGAATAATTAAACGAATAACAGAACCATCACTTGTTGGAGTGATTCCGATATCGCTCATTAAAATCGCACGTTCAATGTCGTTTAATGAAGATTTATCATACGGTGTAATTAAAAGCATACGTGCTTCTGGAACAGTGATTGAAGCTAATTGGTTTACTGGAGTTAACGCTCCATAGTATTCCACTTCTAAACGGTCTAAAAGACTTGCGTTTGCACGTCCAGCACGGATCGATCCTAATTCACGTTGAAGCGCATCTTCTGATTTTTTCATACGTTCTTTCGTATGAGCTAAAATTTCGCTAGTTGACATAACCTATTTCCCCCTAACTGTTGTACCAATGTTCTCCCCTAATACAACGCGTCTAATATTTCCTGGTTCGTTTAAATTAAACACCACTAAAGGAATATCGTTATCCATAGAAAGTGAGCTTGCCGTTGTATCCATAACCTTCAAACCTTTTTGGATAACATCTAAGTGTGTTAATTCATTATATTTCTTCGCATTCACGTCTACACGTGGGTCGGCACTATAAACGCCATCTACGTTGTTTTTCGCCATTAAGATTGCGTCTGCTTCGATTTCAGCAGCACGTAAAGCAGCGGCTGTATCTGTTGAGAAGTAAGGGTTACCTGTACCACCCGCAAAGATCACAACACGTTCTTTTTCTAAGTGACGGACCGCTCTACGACGGATATAAGGTTCAGCGATTTGACGCATATCAATAGAAGTTTGAACACGAGTTGGAACTCCTACGTTTTCTAAAGCGTCTTGAAGTGCTAATGCATTCATAACAGTTGCTAACATTCCCATATAGTCTGCTTGAGCGCGTTCCATACCAACTTCTTCACCAGTAATTCCGCGCCAAATGTTACCACCACCGACAACAATGGCAATTTCAACACCTAAATCATGAACCTCTTTTAGCTCTTTAACAACTTCTTTAATCGTTGGTGGGTTAATACCAAAGCCTGTTTGCCCTGCTAATGCCTCACCACTTAATTTTAAAACAACACGTTTGTATTTTGGTTCAACCATTGCTTTATCTCCTTAATCTTTATAAAAAAAGGGAATAGCGGGTAGCTATCTACCATATTCCCTCACATGAACAGTGATTATTTTTTAACTTGTCCCATAACTTCTTCTACAAAGTTATCAACACGTTTTTCTAAACCTTCACCAACTTCGTAACGGTGGAATAATTTAACTTTTCCGCCTTTAGAAGCAACGAATTTAGATACAGTTTGATCTGGATCTTTAACGAATGGTTGGTCGTTTAAGCTGATTTCAGCTAAGAATTTGTTTAAACGTCCAGCGATCATTTTTTCAACGATGTTAGCTGGTTTGCCTTCGTTTAATGCTTGTTCAGTAAGAACTTTCTTTCATGTTCTAATTCTTCTTCAGAAACTTGTGAACGGTCAATATATTTAGGGTTGATTGCAGCGATGTGCATTGAAACATCTTTAGCTGCTGAATCGTCTGTAGAACCTTCAACAACAGTTAACACACCGATACGTCCACCCATGTGTAAGTATGCACCGAAAGCATCTGCATCAGATTTTTCAACGATTTCGAAACGACGTAAAGTGATTTTTTCACCGATAACTGTAGTTGCTTCTGCAATAACGTCAGAAACTTTACCGTTTGGAGTTTCAACTTCAAGTGCTTCTTCTAATGTTGATGGGTTTGCTTTTAAGATTGCTTCTGAGATTTCTTTAACTAATGCTTGGAATTTGTCGTTTTTAGCAACGAAGTCAGTTTCAGCATTTACTTCTAAGATAACTGCGCGGTTTCCTTCAACTAATACATTAGTGATACCTTCTGCAGCGATACGGTCTGCTTTTTTAGCAGCTTTTGCTAAACCAGCTTCACGTAAGTAGTCAACCGCTTTGTCGATATCTCCTTCAACTTTAACTAATGCTTTTTTAGCATCCATCATACCTACGCCAGTCATGTCGCGTAATTGTTTTACTAATTGAGCTGTAACTTGAGCCATTCTCAATTCCTCCTATAATTTGCTTTTAAAATTTTTTTACAAACTTTTTAAAAAAAGCTGTTTGAATTGAAAAGTCTATTTCGCCTCTTTCTGATTCAAACAGCTTAACAGTTAGTGATTATTCAGCGTTGTCGCCTTCAACTAATTTTTCGATATCTTCTAATGAAGTATCTTTATCTAAGTCTTCAACGTCTACTGCTACGTCTTCACCTTGGTTACCTTCGATGAATGCATCAGCCATTTTAGCAACGATTAATTTAACCGCGCGGATAGCATCATCATTTGATGGAATAACAACATCGATTTCATCTGGGTCACAGTTTGTGTCAACCATAGCAACGATTGGAATGTTTAATTTGTGAGCTTCTTGAACTGCAATGCGTTCTTTACGAGGGTCAACGATAAACATTACATCAGGAATGCGTGGCATATCTTTAATACCACCTAAGTATTTTTCAAGTTTGTCTAATTCTTTTAATAGAATACCAACTTCTTTTTTAGGTAATACTTCGAAAGTGCCGTCTTCTTGCATTTCTTTGATTTTTTTCAAACGTTTGATACGTGTTTGGATTGTATCCCAGTTAGTTAAAGTACCACCTAACCAACGATGGTTAACGTAGTATTGACCTGAACGGATTGCTTCGTCTTTAACAGCATCTTGTGCTTGTTTTTTAGTACCAACGAATAATGCAATACCACCGTTTTCAGCAACTTCATGCATATAGTTGTATGCATCGTCCACTAATTTAACAGTTTTTTGTAGGTCGATGATATAGATACCATTTCTTTCTGTGAAGATGTATCTCTTCATCTTAGGGTTCCAGCGACGTGTTTGGTGACCGAAATGTACACCAGCTTCTAACAATTGTTTCATTGAAATAACTGCCATTTTTGTTTTCCTCCAATTTGGTTTATATTTTTCCTCCCCAATTTTCAGCGATAAGACCTCTTCTAAAAGAAGCACCAATCTTAACATCCAATTAGGTGTGAATTTTTTTGGTTTTTACACCATCAATGATTGTACATGAAAGTTATTTAAAATGCAAGAAAATTCTATTGTTTTCATGATGAAACAATAGAATTTCCAACAAAGTCTTTTTCATTTTAATATAATACAGCGACATTAAAGCTAATAATAAGTAACACTGTTAGAATAACGTTTAACCACGGGAAGCTTCCTTTGCTCTTTTCCTGCGTAACATACGCTACCAAACCAGAAATTTCGATCAAATTAATTCCAATAAGATACAAGATAATTGGTAAAGTCAATGTGTCCATCTGAGGTCCTATTAATAATTCAAAATTCATTGCGATGGATATAACGAATAGTCCAGATCCGATAAGTTGTAAAACGAGGCTGACAAGAAAGAGAATATTTTCATGCTTGCGTTTATAGAACACGAGCAGATTCTTAAACAAACTTATAAAAATAATATAGTTGAAAATAATTAAAATGCCGCCAACAACAAAGAAAGTTGTAATAATACCTGCTTCTTTTTGATTTCAAAACGAGAATTGATAATAACGTTATAAAAATAAAAATATAATATAGTCTCTTAGTTTAATTTTTTCTTCCATGACTATTTCCTTCCATTTTAGATTAGTTTCTGTTTTGCCAATAAACAGTAACTGTTCCATCTTTCACTTTAACGGCAAGATACTGTTGATCATTTTTAATGTTATCTTTCTCTGGAACAAATACATAGGTATCGAATAAATAGAGGCCATCAGGAAGCGCGTCCTTACTTAAGCTATTAAATTTTGAAGATACAAACGATAGAAGTTCCTCTAGTGAAGAAGCCTCGCGGTAATCCACTCGTAAATAACCAGTAATGACCTCAGTTTCACTTGAAAGGAGTTCTTCTAGTCTTAAATTGTAAATAGCTTCTGTTACCGAGTTATCTTTCGAATAATCCGCTGCAATATGAGCTAATCTTTTTAAACGTTCTTCCCCTGAGATTAAGGGGTTTACATCTATTTTAACATTTGTAATTTCTACATCTTCAACCTTATCATCCAATACTCTTTTCACTTTATCAACGGAAGATTCTAGATCAGAATTGAATAGAAATGCTCCTCTTAAGAAATGTAAAGTTTTGATTGAATAGAAGTTTAAGAACCTTTGCTTCCTCTGTTGAAACATTAAACGTATTCACCGTCTCCTGCATATCACGAATACTAGTCCCTTTTTCTAAGAACACATTGTTTTGGAATGTGACTTCACTTCCTGAACTCAGTTTTTCGGTAAATTTGATATTCACCATATCATTATTCACTGGTGGAATTACTTTTACAGTAGCGTTAAAACCATGTTCTTTAAAGTACTCCTCAATTTTTACAGTGATATCGTCTGACCTGTTTTGTTCTACTTGTTGATTATTGATTGCTAATGCCATGAACGCATACATAGAAGCAATGATATAAAAATATGGTGCTTTTAAAAGCTTTTGTTTTCCTTCAGCAAATCCGTACACCATTAAACACAAAAGATTAAATGCTAATAATAGTACAAACGTTAATACTGCTCCGCTTTTTGCGGTAACAATGGACTCAAATGGCATAATCACCGTAAAAGGATATTTTAATTCATTAAACGTAAAATATAAAAATAGAACAAACGCCATAGTTCCTGGAATTCGGACCTTTGCATTGTCTTTTGCAACAACAAAGTTAATAATATAGAGTTCACGCAATACAGCAAATAGAATTACAAAAAACAAAATGATAAAAACAATAAAATAAACTGTAAATAATGCTTTTGTAATTCCATGCCCAATAACAACTTCAAGCATAAATAGGACGAAATAAAGAATAGTTGGAAGTAATAAGTTAATATACTGAATCTTTTTATTATTCATAAAAACCTCCTCTTCTATTTCAATTCATCTTCTTCAAAATAACCTAACCCATTTTCCACAACAAAAGTACTAATCACATCTCTGGTTTTTCCATTCACCTCAGCACTTCCCTTGAATTGATAGACTCCATCCCAGAAGGTGCCTCTTGGTAATGCTTCTAGTACTTCTTTAAAGTATTCAAGGTTAGATAACCCTGCTTTTTGCGCTTTAGAAGTTAATTCGGAATAGAAAATGAGTTCAATATTTGCGTAAATTTGATCGTTTTTCATCGCTTGCTTTACATCAATATTGTAAAACCCAGCAGCGTCTTGATCCCCTTTTTCGACATTTCGAAGAGATTCAGCAATTAAAAATGCCGTAAATTCATACCCGTCTGTTGGATAAAAATCAACTCTAGACTCTTTTACCAGCTCAACTTTAAAAGCTGTATTAATGGTATCAGCAATTGTATGAGGCACTTTTAATTTATTTAATTTATCTTTATAAAGGCTGAGTAAAAAGTTGAATTCCTCATATTTTACTTTATTAAGACGTTCGCGCTCTTTATCAGTTGTTAATAGTTCTTTGATTTTTTGAACATTCTCATTTGAAATCGCTAATTCATATTGATCTCCAGCCTCTTCAGAAATCGTATAATTTTTTGAATAAGAATATCCGTCCGAAAACTGCTCAGTATATTCCAAACTCACTTCATATCCTCGTAATTCAAATGCGTGCTTTTTATTTTTTACTTTCACAGTTCCGTTCAGTCCGAAGTCTTTAAACTCCTGAGGATAGTTTTTCCCAGAATTGAAAAGTGAAGACGCTGAAATCGATGAAAATGCAGTTGATACTAACAAAATATTCGTAATAATAATTAAAAGCAATCCAAATACAAAATGATATTTTGCATCATTGTTGTCCTCTCTGTGGAGCCATAGCTTTTGATAAACCGCAATGATAAAAAATAATGTAAGAATTAAACTTAAAGCGAATGTTTCAGAAAAATGATTCATAAAATCAATGAACTTTAGTTTTCCTTTTATTAAATCAGCGCTCTGAATAAAGAAACTTACAATTGCAAGAACCACTTGAATAATACTTGAGTTTCTAATATTTCTGTCCTCTTTAAACCCCAGCATTAAATGAATTGGGTCAATGAGTAAAAAGAGATTCCCCATAGCTATAAGTGCCCACGATACAATAACAAAAAGCCATGCAAAAGAAGGAAACTCTCCAGATGGATACAAATAGAAAAGAACATTATAGATTAAATATCCAATGATGACTAAACTTAGCCGGAAAAAACTAACTGTATCTCGTTTCATCAAATCACCTCCTCACTTATCATAGATTACGGATTTCTCATTTCGTCTGGTTCAAAATGATTAGTTCCATTTTCAATTACCATCGTAACCGTCACTAATTGATCTTTACCATCTACTTTAGTCGTGCCAGTGAATTTATAAGTCCCATCCTCAAGCCTTCCAGATGGAATCTCAGATAGTATCTTTTTAAGATAATCTACACGACTTACATTTTTATCTTTAAGGAATTGATCGAACTCAAGGTAATTCACATAACCAAAATGAGCAATCATCGCTTTATTAAAGATATCAATATTATAAAAACCAGCGACTTCAGTATCCCCGTTTGCTCTATTTTTCAGAGCATTTTTAATAATCAAGCTATAAAACTCAGGAGGATTTTTTGGATAAAGACTTAAACCATATTTTTCTACTAGTTTAAACCCAACTGCCTTATTCACTTTATCGATTAGTTCTGTATCAATGTTTCGCTTTCTAATTAAGTCCTTATAAAGGAATAACACAAATTGAAATTCTTGTTTCTTTACTTTATCGAATAACTCTTTCCTCATCGGTCTCAAGATAATTACTAATTTCTTCAGCAAGCTGATCGTCCAGTTTGGTTACATGAGTCCCGCTTCGAACTTCTACAACATCAATTAACTCCCAGAAATAACTACCATCTGATAATTTCTCATCATAATGTAAACTAGTACGAGAACCAACATACGGTTCAATTAATTGCGTTTTTTCTCGAACCTCAACTTTTCCAGTGAAGCCGAAATCTTTAAACTCCTCTACATATAGTTTGTTTGAATCAAAAACAGACGCTTTGCTATTCGTGAATAATAAGAAGTTACAAAGTAAGACCACGCAAAACCCGAAAACTAAACTGAAAACAGATGATAACTTTTCATGTTGCTCTATTATTCTTTTTTGAATAACGCCTATTATGAAAATAACCGAATAAATGATGCTTGTACCAACTAAAAGCGGATAATGTTCCACATAATTAATTGGCCACATTATCCCTGCACTTAAGTTCGTTAGTTGGAAACATAAACCAATACTAGCAGCGATGACTTGAATCATACTGGTTACTTGAATCATTTTATTCTTTTCATAAGTAGCTCTTAATTTAACAATGTCTCTAAAAAGTAAGAAGTTTCCTAAAACAATCATGGCTAAAGATAAAAAGAAAATCGGCCAAACAATAAAGAACGCATAGCCTCCGGAATAATCAAGCATATAATAGACAAGATTATAAATTAAATACCCTAATAAGACTAAACTTAGTCGAAAATAACTGATTTTATATTTTTTCATAGGAATTCCCCCGTAAAATTGTTACCATTATTATACCATATATAACGAAAAAAAGAGAGGGTTTCCATGAATGTTTTGAACTTGCAAAAAGACGCTGAATTCACTCATACTACAATTACAGATGAAACAAAGGAGAATGTTATGATTTATAAAATCACTATTTGGATCGTTCGCGGACTGCTAGTTCTATTAAATGGATTTGGCGATTACCAAGGTCGAGAGAAAGTACCTAAAGACACAGGTTATGTGCTTGTAGCTCCTCACCGTTCTTGGTTAGATCCAGTGATGATGGCGATTGCTGTTTATCCGCAACCTCTTGTCTTAATGGCAAAACAAGAATTATTCAAACCAAAACCATTCGCTTGGTTTATTAAGAAAATGGGGGCTTTCCCAGTGAACCGTGAAAAACCAGGACCGAGCGCGATTAAATATCCTGTCCAACAAATTAAGGAAAATCAAAAAGCCCTTGTTATCTTCCCTACTGGAACACGTTACTCTAACGAGATGAAAGGTGGCGCTGTGATGATTGCTCGTCTAGCAAAAGCCCCTATCGTTCCAATGGTGTATCAAGGACCATTAACTTTCAAGGATATTATTAAACGTAAGAAAATGCATGTACGTATTGGTGACCCAATCTATATTGCAGATCAAAAGCTAACAAAAGAAGAAATTGCCAATTACGATCAAGTTCTGATTCAAAAGTTCGATGAACTCGATAAAGAAATCGATCCAAATTATGTATATGAATTACCTGTAAAAAAATAACGTTATACCGTATACGGTATAACGAAAAAAACCATCGGAATATTCCGATGGTTTTTACTTTACTTTTTAGCTCTTTTTTTAGCTTGTGCTTTCATTGAAGCAGCAATTTGACGAACTTTTTGTTCAGATGGTTTTTGACCCATTTGAGTCATCATACTACGAATCATATCTTCATCAAATGGTGGGTTTTCTGCAAAGTAATTCATCATTGTACGACGTGCGATAAAGAAACCACCGATCGCACCTGCGACTGCAGCAAGAATCACGATTAAAATCCATGCTCCTGTTGACATTTGGCTTTCTCTCCCTTCAATATGTGTATCCTTTGTCTATTGTACTAAATTATTAGGAAAATGAAAAGCCTTGCGGTAAAGTTTTCATTTGTTAATTTTGCAAAGCAATACACATCTGAAAATTATTTTACTAAGCTTTTTGCCAAAACATAGTTTCCTAAAGTAGCTGAACCATTATTCATCAACAGCAGGAGTAACAATAAAGTCTTTTACTGGTGGTGTTGGTACATATCCGTTTAGTAATTCCTCAAACATACGATGAACGCGTTCTAACATATGATTTTGAGCCATAACTCCTCCTCCAAAAACAATCTTTTCAGGACGGAAAGTTAGTGTTGCTTGGATAGCAGCTTGAGCAATATAACTAGCTTGAATATCCCAAACATCACTAGCGATATCGATATGTTCTCCACGGACTCCAGTACGTGCTTCTAAACTTGGGACCAGCGGCTAAGACCTTCAAGACAGCCTTTATGGAAAGGACAAACGCCATCGAAGTTATTTGCAACATCAATTGGATGCTTACATACATAAACATGTCCCATTTCAGGATGACTAGTGCCTCCAATAAATTCACCACGTTGAATCACACCAGCTCCAATTCCAGTACCGATTGTGTAATAGACAAGCGTTTCGATATTTTCTCCACGATTGTTACGCGCATAAACTTCTCCGTAAGCCGAACTATTTACATCTGTCGTAAAGTAAATAGGCAACATCTACTCTCTTCTTCAATGCTCCTACAACATCCACATTTGCCCAATTTGGTTTTGGTGTTGTTGTGATATATCCATATGTTTTAGATTTAGGATCCACATCAATCGGTCCAAAAGAACCAATCCCGATGGCTGCTAGATTTTTGAATTTAGCAAAAAAATCTGCAGTTTTCTTTAAAGTTTCTTGAGGTGTTGTTGTTGGAAATTGCAATTCCTCTACTGTGTTAAAATTTTCATCCGCTACTGCACAAATAAACTTTGTACCGCCAGCTTCTAAACTTCCATATAAGTTTGTCATAGGCTTAAAGCTCCCTTGATTATTTTTTATTATTGTATCATATTTTTACCTAAAAAAAGAAGACGAATCCTGTAATAGAATTCGTCTTCTAGAAAAATTATACATGTAATTCTAATACTCGAGTTTTATTCGTAACAGAACCAGTAGCGATTGGAGTCACTTCTGCATAATCCATTGTGTTAGTGATAATGACCATTGTTGTGTCATCTAACCCATTTGCAGCAATCACTTCAGAATCAAATGTTCCGATGATATCTCCTGCTCTTACACGGTCTCCTTGTGATACTTTTGCTTCAAATCCTTCACCATTCAATGAAACAGTATCGATTCCGACGTGAATAAGAATTTCAGCCCCATTATCTGTTTTTAATCCATAGGCATGGCCTGTTGGGAACGCAATGGCGATTTCTGCATCTGCTGGAGCGTATACAACTCCTTTTGAAGGTTTCACTGCAATTCCTTGTCCCATTACTCCGCTAGAGAATACTGGATCATTCACTTCGCTTAAAGCCACAACTTCGCCAACAATTGGTGAACGTAATGTTTCATCAGCACGTTCAGTCGCTGGTGCAGCTACTTCTTCCTTTTGAGTTTCTTGTGAAGAAGGTCCTTCTGCTTCAACAGGTGTATCTAACATTGAATCGTCGTAACCGAATAAATAAGTAAACGTAAATCCTAATGCAAATGATACTGCAACCATGAATAAGTATTGTGGTAATTGTCCATTTCCGACATAGAGCATTGAACCAGGAATGATTGTAATACCGTTACTTGTACCCGCTAATCCTAGTAAGGCTGAAAGTGCTCCACCTAACGCACCTGCTAGCAATGAAAGAACGAATGGTTTACGGAATCGTAAGTTCACCCCGAAGATAACAGGTTCAGTAATTCCTAGGAAAAGCTAGATAAAGCCGCTGGGAATGTTAATGCTTTTAATTTTGGACTCTTCGTTTTAACACCAATCGCAACCGCTGCTGCCCCTTGAGCCGTCATCGCAGCAGTAATAATCGCGTTGAATGGGTTTTGTCCAGTTGCTGATAATAAGTTGATTTCTAATAAATTGAAGATATGGTGAACACCAGACACAACGATTAATTGGTGTGTACCACCGATGATTAATCCACCAAGACCAAATGGTAAATACAATACAGTTGTTGTAAGTGAAAGAATCACTTTTTCTACTTGATGGAAGATTGGTCCTAATACAAATAGTCCTAAAATTGACATTACAAATAATGTAATAAAATGGTGTTACTAATAAGTCCAATACTTCTGGTACATATTTTCTAACCCATTTTTCAAAATTAGCACCTACAACCCCAATAATAAACGCTGGTAAAACAGAACCTTGTAAACCAACGACATCCACAAGACCGAAGAATTTGATAGGAACAATTTCCCCACCTTGAGCAACCTCCCAAGCGTTAGGAAGAGAACCAGAAATTAACATCAGACCAAGTACAATCCCGATTGTTTGATTCCCACCAAACACTTTAAACGTAGACCAAACTACTAAGGCTGGTAATGCGATAAAGGCTGTATCTGTTAAGATTTTAGAATAGATTAAAAAGTCAGATGGTAATACAACACCAAAAGCCTCTAATAATCCACGAAGCCCCATGAAAAGACCTGTTGCAACAATCGCTGGAATGATTGGAACGAATACATCCCCGAATGTACGAACAGCACGTTGGAACCAGTTTCCTTGTTTTGCTGCTTCAGCTTTCATTTCGCTAGTTGTTGAAGTCGGTAAGCCAAGAGATACCACTTCATCATAAATACGGTTTACAGTTCCTGTACCAAAAATAATTTGGAATTGCCCTGCGTTGAAGAATGCCCCTTGAACTTTCTCAATATTCTCGACTCTATTTGTATCGATTTTTTCTTTATCTTTTACCATGATACGAAGACGCGTTGCACAGTGCGCTACACTACTTACGTTGTCTTTGCCACCAATGGCTTCGATAACACTTTTTGCAATTTCAGTATTATTCATCCATTACACTCTCCTTTATAAAAATTGTTACTAATAATAGCACATTTATTTCATTTCGAATTGTATCATTATACCGTTATAAGTCAAGTTACATCTGATAATGAATCACAAAAAGAACACTTCATCCAAAAAAGCTTGCATTTATGCGAAAAACACGTATTGTAAAGATACAATTTTAGAGGAGGAATCCATCATGAAATGGACAACTGAAAAGAGATATAAACGCTATGATGATTGGTCAGAGGCTGAAAAGAGATCAATTAAAGTCTACAATGGAAAAGTCCCTTTGGAGAGCGAAATACCACGTAGAACCATCTAGCGGTTTATTAAATGACCCAAACGGATTTTCTTATTTTGATGGTAAATGGATTTTATTCTACCAAAACTTTCCTTTTGGCGCTGCTCATGGATTAAAATCATGGGTTCAACTAGAAAGTGATAATCTTGTGACCTTTAAAGAAACTGGAGTCAAGGTACTACCAGATACTCCACTCGATAGTCATGGTGCGTATTCAGGAAGCGCAATGCAATTTGGTGATCAGATTGTTTTCTATTTTATACAGGAAATGTGAGAGATGAAAATTGGGTTCGCCACCCGTACCAATTAGGGGCACTGATGGATAAAGACGGCCATATTGAAAAACTTGGAAAAGATTTGATTCCACAGCCTAGTGATGCTACTGGTCACTTTAGAGACCCTCAAATATTTCCAATATAAAGATCATTATTACGCTATTGTAGGTGGTCAAAACCTAGATAAAAAAGGGTTCGTTCGACTCTACCGAGCTGTTAATAACGATTATACAAATTGGGAAGAAATTGGAAATCTAGATTTTAAGAATGATAATACCGCTTATATGATGGAGTGTCCGAACTTTAGTATTCGTAGATGACAAACCCGTACTCATTTACTGCCCTCAAGGATTAGATAAAGACGTATTCCACTACGATAATATTTATCCAAACTTATATAAAATCGGTGAAACATTCGACCCAGAAAATGCGACAATCACAACCGTTTCTGAGCTCCATCAATTAGATTACGGTTTTGACGTCTATGCAACTCAAGCGTTTAACGCACCAGACGGTCGTGCGCTTTGCATTAGCTGGCTTGGATTACCTGATGTTTCTTATCCTAGCGATGTTTACGAACACCAAGGGATCTTATCATTAGTGAAAGAACTTTCCATTAAAGATGGCAAGTTATATCAAACTCCTGTTAAAGGAATCGAAAAACTTCGTCAATCTTCGCTTCCATTTAATAAATATATTAAAAACACTTCAAATTGCTATGAGTTAAACCTTAAATTAGAAGGCGATATGATTTCATGAACTTGTTCTATTCTCAGACAAGGATGGCAATGGACTATCCCTCATCTTTAATCTTGTAGATGGTGAGGTTGTAGTTGATCGTAGTAAAGTTGGAGAAGCCTTTGCTACAGAATATAGTAGTGTTCGTACAGCACCAATTGCTCCAGCAGACACTACAGCGCGTATCTTTATTGATAATTCTGTCTTTGAAATCTTTATTAATGATGGAGAAATGGTCTTTTCTGGTCGTGTCTTCCCTCGCGCGGATCAAACACATATTTCGATCTTACAAGGCGATCCAACAGGGAGTCTATTATCCACTGCTTTCATTTACAAATCCAAACTAAAAAAAGAAGATCCTATCGGATCTTCTTTTTTTATGCTTCAACTAATCGGTGAATCCATTTTCCAGAAAAGACTCTTCGTAATCCAATAAAGGCTTTACATAACTCTTCAGCACCAGCACAGATAACAACTAATTGTACTGGGAAGTGCCATACTGCGGCAGCAAGTAACGCTAAAGGCACTCCTATTAGCCAAACACAAGCCATTTCGAGTTTCATGCCGTACTGCGTATCTCCACCACCTCGAAGAATCCCGACCAAGATAATTGAGTTTAATGTTTTAAATACGAAAATCACACCCATAATTTGGAGTAATTGTTGACCGATAAGGAACACTTCAGGACTCAGATGAGCAAACATCAATAGTGTCCAATGTGGAGTTAGGCTTTGAATACCACCAATGACCACTCCAACAACAAGGGAAATTGTAACAAAGCGTTTTGCTTCTTTTTGAGCTTGTTCGACTTCATTACGTCCAACTCGGTTTCCAAGCATAATACTACAGCTACTACCAATTCCTCGAACAAGAATAAACGATAGATTTTGAACAGCTACAGCCACTTGAATCGCTGCTGTCGCTTGTGTTCCAACCATAGCGTATGCTGCATTGTAGAAAACTTGTCCAAGAGCCCAGAACGTTTCATTAATAATAACTGGATAAGTTGTAATCCAATAATTCATCCATAAGCCTTTTGAAATATGATGCCAATAGCGACCGATTGGTAGTCGGATTGGTCCACTGTATGAAAATACCACACCAAAAAGAACACTCACTTCAACAACACGAGCGATTAATGTCGCTACTGCTGCCCCGACAACACCAAGAGCAGGTGCACCGAATTTCCCAAAAATAAATACATAGTTAAAGACGGCGTTCGTCACAAAGCTACAAATTGTTGCAATAAGAGGAACCTTGGGACTTCCAGTCGTGCGAAGAGCGTTTGTCATCGCAAAACTCCACGCTGTAAATACATAACTTAAAGCTGCAACACGTAAGTAATCCCCACCTGCTTGAATCACCAGTGTATCCTTGGTAAAAATATGTAGAATTTCATATGGGAATAATACCCCAAGAAGCATGAACACAACACTGACGACTGTTGATAAGATCAGTGACATTTGATTGACTTCTTGAACCTTATGCGTATTTTTAATTCCCCAATATTGTGAGAAAAGCACTGCAGAACCCGTATGAATCCCAAAGCAAATTAATGTAAATAAGAAAAATACTTGGTTTGCAAGACCTACTCCCGCGATACTAGCATCCCCAAGAGAGGAAATCATAATTGTATCTAACGTATTCAAAAATGACGTTAATAAGCTTTGTAGCGATACTGGAATTGCGATTGCAAGCATTTGTCTATAAAAATGTTTGTTTTCTTTTTCCATTACTATCTCCTTTCTTTGAAATTAAAAGGGCGCTATTAACGCCCTTTAACTACTCATTATTTTTCTTCTTCGTTAAGGTTTAGAACAGACATGAAGGCTTCTTGTGGAACTTCAACAGAACCCACTTGCTTCATACGTTTCTTCCCTTCTTTTTGTTTCTCTAACAGTTTACGTTTACGAGAAATATCCCCACCATAACATTTTGCAAGTACGTTTTTACGCAACGCTTTAATGTTTGTACGAGATAAAATCTTATTCCCAATCGCTGCTTGAATTGGAACTTCGAATTGTTGACGAGGAATAAGTTTTCTAAGCTTCTCAGTAATCGCCTTACCACGATTATAAGCAAATTCCTTATGCACGATAATACTTAAGGCATCGACTACTTCACCATTTAACATGATATCCATCTTCACAAGGTTGCTTGCGCGATATCCGATTAAATCGTAATCAAGAGAAGCATACCCTTTTGTGCTTGATTTTAATGAATCAAAGAAATCAAATATAATTTCAGACAGTGGCATTTCGTAAATCACGTTAACACGGTACTCATCTAGATAATCCATTGTCACAAACGTTCCACGTTTACGTTGGCAAATATCCATTACGCTACCTACGTATTCATTTGGTACCATGATAGATGCTTTTACGTAAGGTTCTTCAATCGATTGTACGCTTGATTGGTCTGGCATTTCTGCAGGGATTTGATACCACCACTTCTGTGCCGTCAGTCTTTTGTACATGATAAATTACAGACGGAGCTGTTGTAATCAAAGTCTAAGTCAAATTCACGCTCTAAACGTTCTTGAATAACGTCCATATGGAGTAATCCTAAGAAATCCACAACGGAACCCGAAGCCAAGCGCTTGTGATGTTTCTGCTTCAAATTGAAGCGCAGCATCATTTAACTGTAATTTTTCTAACGCATCACGTAAGTCATTATATTTCGATGAATCGATTGGATATAAACCACAGTATACCATCGGATTCATTTTACGATATCCATCTAACGGTTCAGCTGCAGGGTTATTCGCTAAAGTAACAGTATCCCCTACACGAGTATCTTGGATAGTCTTGATGGAAGCAGTGATATAACCAACATCCCCAACCATTAAGTAATCACGACTGATTGGTTTTGGTGAGAAAATACCAACATCCACAACATCAAAAGTCTTTCCATTACTCATTAATTGAATCTTTATCGCCAGGTTTTACAATTCCGTTTTGAATACGGACATTTAAGACAACCCCACGATACGCATCATAGACTGAGTCAAAAATCAATGCTTGAAGAGGCGCTTCAAGGTCCCCAGTTGGAGCTGGGACTTTTTCTACGATTTGTTCTAAGATTTCTGGAATCCCAATCCCAACTTTAGCACTGGCAAGAACAGCTTCACTTGCATCAATCCCAATGACATCTTCTATTTCTGTACGAACACGTTCAGGGTCTGCTGCAGGCAGATCGATTTTATTGATGACTGGTAAGATTTCTAAGTCATTATCGATCGCTAAATAAACATTCGCTAATGTTTGTGCTTCAATCCCTTGAGCCGCATCTACGACAAGAATCGCACCTTCGCAGGCCGCTAAGCTTCGTGATACCTCATAAGAGAAGTCCACGTGCCCTGGAGTGTCGATTAAGTGGAAAATATATTCCGTACCGTCTTTTGCATCATATGTTAATTCAACGGCATTTAATTTAATCGTAATCCCACGTTCTCTTTCAAGATCCATTGAGTCTAATAGTTGGTCTTGCATTTCACGGTCAGCAACAGTATCAGTCGCTTGCAAAATACGATCGGCCAACGTTGACTTTCCGTGGTCAATATGCGCAATAATCGAGAAGTTTCGAATGCGCTTCTGTCTTTCTTTCATTTCTTCTAAATTCATGAATAACTCCTTAATACACTACTACATTAAAATTCAAATCATTCTATCAAACTACAATAATAATGGCAAGAACAATTCAGCTAAGTATAAGAAAATAAAGAATCCTAATACGTCTGTAGCTGTTGTTACAAAAATCGTTGATGAAATGGCTGGGTCTAGATTTAGTTTCTTCAAAAGTAAAGGTACGAAGAATCCGAAGAATGCCCCTACCATTAAGTTCATTGCCATCGCTAAAATGACGATAATCGATAAGAAAAAGTTTTGATATGGGATGTAGAGCGCAATCGCTGCAAAAATCCCTGTGATAATTCCGTTGACTAATCCTAGCCAAATTTCATTTAATACATACTTCTTGTCTTTTTCCCACGTTAATTGTCCAATCGCTACCTCTTGGATAACGAGCGCTAATGTTTGAGAGGCTGAGTTTCCCACCCATCCCAGTAATAATTGGCATTGCGACAGCAAGAACTACTACTTGTTCAATCGTATCTTGAAATAAACCGACAACCGCACTCGCCATAAAAGGCAGTTATTAAGTTAATCAATAGCCAAGGTGTCCGTTTTTCGAATCGATTCATTTGAAAAGGTCCACCGATTCTTTCTGTTCCTTCAACCCCGCTGATTAATAACATATCTTCGTGGTGCTCTTCTTGCAAGACGTGAACGATATCATCGATGGTGATGATCCCAAGTAACACATTTTGCTTATTGACTACAGGTACAACAGATAAGTCGTACTTCGTTGAGATACGAGCCACTTCTTCTTGGTCTTCTTCTGGTAAAACAGAGATGATATTCGTATGCATCACGTCATGCAAACTCTCGTCTAAATCGTGCGTAAATAGATCGCGAATATCAATCCAACCAATTAATTTCCGTTGTAAACTCGTCACAAAAATAATGTTAATGACTTCTGAGTTTGGAGAAATCTCTCTTAATTTAGATAATGTTTCTTCAACGGTTAAGTGTTCTTTTACCGTAATGTACTCAGTGGTCATAATCCCTCCGGCAGTATCCGGAGCGTAATTTAACATCGTTTGGATATCATCTTGAGAACTTTGTTTCATCATATTGATGTAACGTTTACGGATTCCAACAGGTAAATTTCCTAAAATATCCACGACATCATCGTTTGACATTTGTTGGAATAGTAAAGCTACCCGTCTAAATGGGAGTTTCTCAAGCATTCGTAATTGGAATTCAGGTTCAGCAACTTCTAAGATTGAAGCTAATCTGGTATTTGAGATAGAGAACATGAAATTCTTTAAAACATCATCATCGACTTCTTCTAACGCCAAGGCGATATCAATTGGATAATTCTCATTGAAAAAGCTCTCTAATTTTCTTAACGTCTTTATTAGAAACAATTAAAGCGATATTATCTTTCATGACTCTTCTCCTTTCTTTTCCAATAGTACTAGTATAGCATAATTACTGTTCTATCAACAATTCACAAGTAGAAAAAGTTACGCTATAATAATAGAAAATAATGACTGGAGGTCTCCTATGAAAACGAAAGAAGAATGGATTAAAGAATTAGACTTAGAACCACATGTGGAAGGTGGTTATTTCCGTCAGACTTATAAAGCGATTGAAACAGTAGAATTACCAGATAAACGTATCCGTGCACTCTCCACCTCTATTCTGTTTTTATTAACGAATCAAAACCCATCTCATTTCCATTTACTTTCTTCTGATGAGATTTGGTACTATCACTTCGGGTCATGCGCTTACTGTGCATATGATTCATCCAGATGGTACATACGAAGCTGTTGAAATTGGGACCTGAAACGGACAAAAGCTCCAATTTACAGTTCCTGCTGGAGTCGTCTTTGGATCTACCATTGAATCGGACAACGAAGAAGACTTTGCGATTGTGAGTTGCAGCGTTACTCCTGGTTTTGAATACGAAGACTTTCAAACTCTATACACAAGACGAATTGTTAGAAAAGTATCCTGAGCACGAAGGAATTATTCGTCGCCTTACTGTTACTTCTAAAATAAGTAAAAAAGAACTTAGCAGCAAAATGCTAAGTTCTTTTTCTATTTATTCAAATGTATCTTTAAAGGCGTTCTTCATTTTGTCGAAAAAGTTCTCTTCGCCATTACGAAGTTCTGTTCCTTCCTCACTAGCAAATACTTGTAACGCTTGTCTTTGCTTATCTGTCAGTTTCTTAGGAGTATCTACGATGACTTCTACATGTTGGTCACCGTTTCCTGTTCCGCGAAGTTTTGGAGCACCTTTTCCACGTAAACGTAAAATTGTTCCTGATTGTGTTCCAGCAGGGAACTTTTAATTTCACTTTACCGTGAACAGTTGGACACATCCACTTCGTCACCAAGAGCCGCTTGAGCAAAGTTTCACATGAAGTTGATAGTAAATATCTGCTCCTTGACGCTTAAATGTCTTACTTTGGCCAACACGGAAGATGACATAGAGGTCACCATAAGGGCCACCATTGAAACCAACTCTCCCTTGGCCTTGAAGACGCATTTGATTTCCATCTTCAACCCCAGCAGGGACTTTTACTTTCACTTTATGCGTTTCATCTACTTGACCATGACCGTGACAGGTTGGACATTTTTCTTTAATTTCTTGTCCCGTACCATGACACACATCACAGGTTGTTTGACTCATCATACGACCGAATGGTGTATTTCTTTCAACGTTAATCACACCTGAACCATGACATTTTAGAACATGTTGTAGGATGCGTACCAGGTTTTGCACCAGTACCATGACAGGTTTGACATTCATCGCTACGGTGGTAATGAATCGTTTCTTCTTTACCAAAGATAGCTTCTTCAAATGTTAAATCCATGACATATTGAAGATCGGCCCCTTGACGCGGCATGTTCGCACGATCTGCACGACTACCTCCGCCACCGAAAGAAACTACTGAAAGATATCTTCGAATCCACCAGTAAAGTTTCCACTACCGCCAAAACCGTCGAACCCGCCGAACCCTTCAAATCCACCACCGAATCCGCCTCCACTGAATCCAGAATTTGGATCGTAAGAAGCATGTCCGTATTGGTCATACGCTGCACGCTTTTTGTGCATCTCCTAAAGATTTCATAAGCTTCAGCGATTTCTTTAAACTTTTCATCTGCTCCAGGTTCTTTATTAATATCTGGATGGTATTTCTTTGATAATTTACGATAAGCTTTCTTAATATCTGCTTCAGAGGCATCTTTGGATACGCCTAAAATTTCATATAAATCTCTTTTGGCCACTGATTTGCCCCTCCTTTTCTTTCATAGTTTACAAAGGATATGGGCGTAAGGCCACTAAGTAGTCTTACACCCTATCAATTTTAGCAAATATTAGTCTACTTCTTCGAAGTCAGCGTCTACAACGCCATCGTTATTTGAAGATGCTTGTTCTGTTGAGCCTTCTTGAGAAGCGCCTAGCTGCTTGTTGAGCTGCAGCAGCTTGTTCATAAAGTTTAACAGTTAAGTTTTGTACAACTTCATTTAAAGCGTCACGTTTTACTTTCATTGCTTCTAAGTCGTTTGCTTCAACAGCAGCTTTTAATTCATCACGAGCTGCTTCCGCTTTTTGAACGTCACTAGCATCTACTTTACCTTCTAAATCTTTCAATGTTTTATCAACAGTGAAGATTAATTGGTCAACTTCGTTACGTAAATCTACTTCTTCTTTACGTTTTTTATCTGCTTCAGCATTTGCTTCTGCATCTTTCACCATACGTTCGATTTCTTCATCTGATAAACCAGAAGAAGATTTGATTGTAATAGCTTGTTCTTTACCAGTTCCTAAATCTTTAGCACGAACATTTACAATACCGTTTTTATCGATATCGAATGTTACTTCGATTTGAGGCACACCACGAGGAGCAGCTGGAATATCTGTTAATTGGAAGCGACCTAAAGTCTTGTTGTCCGCTGCCATTGGACGTTCACCTTGTAATACGTGTACGTCTACTGCTGGTTGGTTATCCGCTGCAGTTGAGAATACTTGTGATTTGCTTGTTGGGATTGTAGTGTTACGATCGATTAATTTAGTGAACACACCACCCATTGTTTCAATACCAAGTGATAATGGTGTTACGTCTAATAATACGATATCTTTCACATCACCAGAGATAACCCCACCTTGGATTGCAGCACCCATCGCCACTACTTCGTCTGGGTTTACTGATTTGTTAGGTTCTTTACCAGTTTCGTTACGAACAGCTTCAACAACTGCTGGAATACGAGTTGATCCACCAACTAATAATACTTGGTCGATATCTGAAGCTGTTAAACCTGCGTCAGCTAATGCACGACGAACTGGTTCTTTTGTACGTTCTACTAAATCTTGAGTTAATTGATCAAATTTAGCACGAGTTAATGTCACTTCTAAGTGTAATGGGCCAGCTGCACCAGCAGAAATGAATGGTAAGCTGATTTGTGTTTGAGAAACACCTGATAAGTCTTTCTTAGCTTTTTCAGCAGCATCTTTCAAACGTTGCATTGCCATTTTATCGCTTGATAAATCAATACCATTATCACGTTGGAATTCTTCTACTAAGAAATCAATGATTTTTTGGTCGAAGTCATCCCCACCGAGATGGTTATCACCAGCTGTTGATAATACGTCGAATACGCCATCTCCTAATTCAAGGATTGATACGTCGAATGTACCACCACCAAGGTCGAATACTAAGATTTTTTCTTCGTGGTCCACTTTATCAAGACCATATGCAAGAGCTGCTGCTGTTGGTTCGTTAACGATACGTTCTACTTCTAAACCAGCGATACGACCAGCGTCTTTAGTTGCTTGACGTTGTGCGTCGTTGAAGTATGCAGGTACTGTAATAACTGCTTTTATCTACTTTTTCTCCAAGATATTCTTCAGCATATCCTTTTAAGTATTGTAGGATCATTGCTGAAATTTCTTGAGGTGTATAAGATTTACCTTCGATTTCTACTTTATATCCTGTTTCGCCCATGTGACGTTTGATAGATGCAATTGTATTTGGGTTTGTTACAGCTTGACGTTTTGCAACTTCACCTACTTGAATTTCTCCATTTTTGAACGCTACAACAGATGGTGTTGTACGGTTTCCTTCTGGGTTTGCAATAATTTTTGCTTCGTTACCTTCTAAAACAGCGACTGCTGAGTTTGTTGTTCCTAAGTCAATACCTATAATTTTACTCATATTTAATTCACTCCTATTATTTAATAATATTATTTTAAGTTTCGTCTTCTTATTGTGAGACAATGACCATTGATGGTCGTAATACTCGATCTTTTAATTTGTATCCTTTTTGATACACTTGCACCACGCGGTCTGCTTCTTGCCCTTCCTCAACAGGAACGGTTTGAACAGCGTGATGTAAAGTTGGATCAAAAGGTTGATTTAGGGCATCGATTTCTTCGATACCTTCTTCTTTTAATGCATAAAGGAAACCTTCATACACCATCTCAACCCCTTTTTTAAGGTTTTGAGCTTCTTCTGATTCACTTGGAGAAGCGATTGCTCTCTCAAGGTTATCAATCACATTTAATAAGTTTTGTGCAAGACTTTGACTGCGATATTTTGCAGCATCTTGTCTTTCTTTTGCGTTTCTCTTTTTGGATATTCGAGATTTCAGCAGAGAGTCGATATACTTGATCGTTCAACTTCTCTACTTCTTGTTGTAATTTCTCTTCATTCGTAAGTTCTGTTTTGGTTTCTTCAGTAACTTCTTCTTGAGGAGCTTCATCTGCAACAATTTTTTCTTCTTTTAATTCTTCTTTATTGTTTTGTTCATTTGTTTCCAAGATTTCATCTCCTTACTCTATAAGTTACGATAATAATCTTCTATCGTGGTTGCTAACTCTTCCCTGAGTCCTTTTACAATTGATAATACATTCGAATACGGCATATTCTTTGGTCCAAGAAGTGCAATCATTCCTGTATCTTGGTTTGGAGTTTCGTAACTAGCTGTTACCAAACTAAAGTCACCAAGTAACGGATGATCCATTTCTGAGCCGAGCCTAATTTGAATATCTTGATGATCATTCGTTACAAGTTGATGTAACTTCGATTGATCATCCATCAATTGATAAATACCTTTGAGTTGATCCACATTAGCGTGATGATCAAAGTAATTTAACAAATACCTTCTTCCAGCAACATGCATCCGATCATTTTCGAAACGATTCATCATTTCTTGAATCACTTTGACGATTTGAATTTGTGAATTCATATAGCGATTCATAAGAATTGGAAGGTCTGTCTTTAATCGTTTTGCAACGATATCCAGCGGTACTCCGATTAATTCATCATTGATGATGCGAACCACTTTCTCTAAATCACTATCGTCAATACCTCCCGGAACTGTATAGACTTTATTTTCAACCAAACCATTACTGATGACTATGATTGCCATCACTTGATTTGGATTTAAACGAACAAGTCTAAATTCCGATAATGTCGCAGTTTTCACTTCTGGTCCAAAAGAAATTGCGGTGTAGTTCGTTAATGTTGCTAGTATGTCAGCAGATAAACGAAATACATCTTGAATCTCCAATGTTGACTGTTGGAAAACTTCTCGAATTTGATTTCGAACGCTTAAAGAAACAGGTTGCTTTTGTCTAGGTAGAATGTTGTCGATGTAGTAACGATATCCTTTATTAGAAGGAACTCGCCCAGAAGAAGTATGGTTCTTTTCAAGATAGCCCATTTCTTCCAGCTTCATCATCTCGTTACGAATCGTCGCTGAACTAAATGGTAATTCTGCAACTTCCATCAACTTCTTTGACCCGACCGGCTCCAAAGTTTCCGTATATAATTGTATGATTAATTGTAAGATTAGCAATTGTCTATTGGTTAACATCATAGTCACCTCTCTTTAGCACTTGACTAAGACGAGTGCTAACCACATTTATAATTTAACACATTGGTCAAATTAAGTCAATATAAAAATACTAGGACTTTAGACTGATTTTTTGAAGGTTTTATACTACAACTATTGCCGTAGATAAGTCATTTCATTTATATATTGAATGTCTGGTTTTCCTCTTATAATTTTTTATAGAATAATCTATGTTTATAGAAAGGAACATCAAATGAAGCTAAACATTTCACAATTTGCTTTTCTTTAGTTTTCCTATTTTGCTTCTTTTTCTATAACAGCTCTATAAAAGCTGCTGAAAGTCAAACTGTTAATGTAACTACGGTGGATATAGATACATTAACCGCAACTGAATTTAGCAATATGATAAATGGTACTCCTTCGGGATCGGTTTCTTCGAACGCTACTGTAAAACTAGTTTATAAGAAGAAAGCATGTCCTGTTGATAAGCCAACATTACCAAATACTGGGGTTGCAAGTAACTTAGCAGCAATCATTTTCGGTTTACTGCTATTAGTTTCTAGCTTACTTTTAGTTAAGTCTTCTAAAGGAAGAAAATTAATCATACTCTTCGTATTAGGTGGCTCAAGTATTGCGCTTGCAACTCCTGCAATTGCTTCGACAATTGAAGTAATTGGTGAAACTAAACTGTTTTCTATTTCAGCTTTGAATGATATTACTATTCCAGAAATTGAGTGTTACGAGTATGTTGGTTACATTATACCTACTGTAGAAACGACAACTGTTGAGTCAACAACTTCAGAAACTGTAGCAACTGAGACTACTGAAACAACTGAAGCTACAACAATTGTAAAATAACTACCGAAGCGGAAACGACAAATCAGCTCAAACAGAGACAGAGGTAACTGCTCTCCCGGGAACACCATCTCCACCTTTAAACAAAGACAACGGACAGCTGTTCTAGCGTCCGTTTTTATTTCGATATTTCTTGAAGGAAAAATAATGATTTACATTCTTTGCAAATTTTCATTATTTCCATTATAATTTTACAAATAAAAAGAATTAAAAAGGAAAGGATTATGAAATCATTCAAAAATTAGTAGCTTAATTTCTTCTAGCTTTTTAACAGCAATTTTCGTTTAATTTCACTACTGCCTACAGATGGTATGACTTGCTAAATATCACGAATGTGTTGATTTGCTTCACTTTCTAATTCTGAAAAAGAATTAATTATTTCTGGGAAACCAACAGGAGTCGTTAACTCTACTACTTCTGTAAAATTAGTTTACAAAACAGTGGGATGTCCAGTTGATAAACCGTCTCTTCCTAACACTGGAACATCAACAGGTTTAGTGACACTTGGTGCTGGAATCCTTGTGTTAGGCGCAGCCTATGCTTTATTAAAATCAAATAAAGGTAAAAAGTTAGTTACTATTTTATTTGTAATTGGATCTGGTAGCATCCTTGTCGGATCCGTAGAAGCTTCGCAAGTAACCTTAAACGGTGAAACTAAAGTTGTCTCTATTTCTCAATTAGAGGAAATTACTGTAGATGAAATTGATTGTTATGAATATGTTGGGTATATCATTGTTAAAGGTGATGAAACAACAACAGTCACTACTGAAAGTGGAACAACTGAAACACCTACAACAGAGACACCTACTACTGAAGGTCCAACAACAGGTGAAACAACCACTGAGGAAACTACAGAAGAAACAACTACAGAGCAAACTGAATCTGAAGAAGAAGTAACTATAAAGCCAGGTACTCCTGCTCCAGCTTAAAGAACTCTATAAATACAATAAGAGGTAGATTTTACATCTACCTCTTTTAATTTACTTCATTTATATAAATGGTTTCATAAAACGGAATTAATTCCTTCAATGCGCCCGCAAGTTCTTCTTCAATTCCATCTTTGGTACTTTCAAGAAATACTGGCCTTCTTAAAATGACTTTACGTATTTCTCCTTCTTTAACAGCTCTTATTAGTTCATCTCTATTAGATACGTTTCCTTCGTATGCTGTTGCATTCTTTTGAAAATCAGATGCTACGTATAAAATGTTACGATTAGGTTCACGTTCCAACACTTTATTTTGTAATCTCAGAGAGTGTTCATTCATTTTGCGTTCGATAAAACTCAATTCTACATATACTCCTAGTTTATTGTCGTTATAAAACAAGCGTAATGCAAAAGATGGATTTCCTTCATCTTGCCCCTCTTCGATAAAGTATCTCCAAAAAGCGGGTCTTGCCACTTGGGCTTGATTCATCCATTGACTAACTCGGTCCATGCGAAATGACTTAAAGTTCTTCTGAAACGCTTCTGTTAACTTCGTGAATTCCCCTCTTGCATCTTGGCCAGCTTTCTTCAACTGTTCCATTTCTTCTGTAATTTCAGGAAACTTTACGGGATTTTTATATTTAACTTTGTCATAACGGAAGAAATAACCCATCTTTTCAATTGAAATCATGATTTTTCCTCCTGAATGTGACTTTTCAAGCGGTCGATCATATAGACACCCACATCAATAATTGGAATCCTTGAAAGTTGCTCTAATTCTGTCTTTACATATGGAAAATGCGTACATCCTAATACGACAGCTTCAATCTCAGTACTCTCGAAATAGTGGAATAAACTATGGAAGTCGAATTGCTTAATAATCTCCTCTTGTGGTTTTCCTGTTTCAATCGCTTTAACCAGTTCAAGCATCGTCACGCCAAACACTTTCAAATTTGGATTTGCAATGTATAAGTTGTTTTCTACTCCTGTTAGTCCATGAGAATTCGCGGCCATTACTGCTAAATAATCATGTTCGACGCCTAGTGTGCGATACATTTGCATTGGAGTAATCATAGGAAGTCTATATTCTTCTTGCAAGGAATCGAAATTCACAACTGAGCTTAGTGAGTTACAATACACAAATACAGCGTCAATGTCGTTTTTCATCCCGTCAATCACACTTCTAATATATTGTTCCCTTTCTTCGTCTTCTAACGCTTGAAAAGTCGTTTGCTCGACTGGATTTTTAGAAATTGGAACAGAAATCGTTTCATTGAATCCATTTTCCTTTAATAAATCAACGCCTAGCTTCGTGTCCATAGGTGTTCCTGCCATCACAGCAATCCGCATACACATTTCTCCTTTATAAAAAAACAAGGATGAACGCTTGGCTCATCCTTGTTTCAATCATCATTATTTAGTTGCACGACGTACGTATGTACCTTCTGCAGTGTTAACTTCTAAGTATTCTCCTGCTTCAATGAAGTCTGGAACGTTAACTACTAAACCTGTTTCCATTGTTGCTGGTTTACCAGAACCTGTAACTGTAGCACCTTTAATTGATGGTTGAGTTTCAGTAACTTGCAATACAACTGTTGATGGTAATGAAACCCCAATTACTTCTGAACCGTAGAATTGGATTTTAACTTCCATGTTTTCTAGGATGTATTTTAATTCTTGTTCGATTGTTTCTTCAGGAATTTCGTATTGTTCGTATGTTTCTAAGTCCATGAATACTCCAACGCCATCTTGGCTGTATAAGTATTGAACATCTTTTGTATCGATGTGTGCACGTTCTACTTTTTCATCAGGACGCATTGTTGTATCAACTGTAGAACCGTTACGAACGTCACGGATCTTCATACGCATTACAGTGTTCCCTTTACCTGGTTTGTGGTGGCTGATTTCCAACACTTTAATTAATTTTCCATCAAGAATGAATGTCATTCCAGCTTTTAAATCACTTACGTTAATCATTTTCTGACTCCTTTTGTTAAATTTTACTTTCTATTTATACCATATTTTTATTGAAAATGCACTCTTTTCAGCATGTTTTTCAAAATTATAAGATTCCAACGCGTTTAAAAATTAAATCTACATTCTTAATATGATAGTGATAATCGAACGCATCGTCTAAATCCTCTTCGCTAAGAGTTGCCATAATCTCTGGTTGTTCTTCTAAAACAGCACGGAATGGAAGTTTTTCGTCCCAAGCTTTTGCTGTACATGGTTGCACTAAATCATATGCTTTTTCACGACTCATTCCTTTGTCGATCAGTTTTAACAACACACGTTTGGCTATAGATAAGTCCAAAATGTGGCATCCATATTACGTAACATGTTTTCTGGGAACACTGTCAAGTTCTTAACGATATTACCGAAGCGACGAAGCATATAGTTGAGTAGAATCGTGCTATCTGGAATAATAATTCGTTCAGCTGAAGAATGTGAAATATCGCGTTCATGCCATAAGTTCACGTTCTCGTACGCTGTGACCATATGTCCTCTGATGATACGAGCAAGTCCTGCCATATTTTCAGAACCGATTGGATTACGTTTATGTGGCATTGCTGAAGATCCCTTTTGACCTTTTGCAAAGAACTCTTCTACTTCACGAGTTTCAGATTTTTGAAGTCCGCGGATTTCTGTCGCGAATTTCTCAATACTCGTCGCAATCAGCGCAATCGTAGAAATGTAATCTGCGTGAAGATCACGAGGTAAGATTTGCGTAGACATTTCTTGTGGGCGAATCCCAAGTTTTCCACATACATATGCTTCTACTTCAGGAGAAATATTGGCAAACGTTCCAACGGCTCCACTAATCTTACCAGCTTCAACACCTTGTGCTGCGCGTTCGAAACGTTCGATATTGCGTTTCATTTCTGAATACCATAAGGCTAACTTCAATCCGAAAGTGGTTGGTTCAGCATGAACTCCATGCGTTCTTCCCATACATACTGTATCTTTATACGCTAATGCTTTTTCTTTAATGATTTCTAGGAAGTCTGCTAAGTCTTTACGTAAAATGTCATTAGCTTGTTTTAACTGATAGCCGTACGCTGTATCCACAACGTCCGTACTTGTTAGGCCATAGTGAACCCATTTCTTTCTCTTCTCCAAGACTTTCAGAAACACATCTTGTAAACGCAACGACATCATGTCTTGTTTCTTCTTCGATTTCTAAAATACGTTCAACTGTGAATTTTGCATTTTTACGAATTTTCTCGACGTCTTCTTTAGGGATTTCTCCTAATTCTGCCCAAGCTTCATCAGCTAAGATTTCGACTTCGAGCCAACAATTATAACGATTTTCATCAGACCAAATTTTCGCCATCTCTGGACGTGTGTAACGTGTAATCATGATTTCCTCCTAATACAATTCCATCGTAACATGTGAAATACCAACAATATCATAAGGTTCTGAAACAACTTCAAACCCAAGTGATTCATATAAATTTACTAAGTGCGCTTGTGCATGGACTTCAATGACAGTATCCACAAACCACTCTTTACATACTTCTTTAGCGCGTTCTAACAATGCACGACCTTTTCCTTGACCTCGGTATCGATTGTCGATTAACACTCGACCAAGACGCACTTTATCCTTTTCAGGAATGATTCGTAAATAAGAAATGACTTCTCCATCATCATTCATCTCAAATAGATGCCAAGATTTTTTATCCGTATCATCAATTTCTTGATAATTCAAACTCTTGACCAACAATAAAGGTTTCGATTCTGGCTTTGTAAATCGCAACAATCTCTTCCTTTCGTTAGTTCATCATAGTTTTTTAAATACCACATCGAGAATCAACCTCTCTTTGTTTTAAAATAATCTCTTGTATCTTGTTCGTCTTGTTTTAATTGAGCGATTAACGCATCGATTCCGTCAAATTTCAATTCTGGTCTTAAATATTTTAACCATTTCACACGAACAGGAAGATGATAAATATCTTTATCAAAGTCGAGCAAGTTCACTTCAATTGTTACTTTATGAACATCATCAAAGGTTGGATTGATTCCAATAGATGCCATACCAGGAACCCATTTACCTTCTACAAACATTTCAACGACATATACCCCGTTTTTAAGGAGGAAAGTATCGTTTGAAACTTCGATATTGGCTGTTGGGAATCCAAGCATTTTACTACCTCGTCCCAAAACCGTGAACAACAACTCCATCCATGATGTAGTCGTATCCTAACAAGTCGTTTGCTTGTTCGATATCACCTTGTAGCAATAAGTCTCGTACAGCTGTAGAACTAATCTTTCCACTCGCATTTTTTTGCTCATCAATTGTGATAATCTCAAAGCGATTCGAAGCATATTTTGGTAACAATTCCATATTCGCAATGTCCCGTTTTCCGTATGTGTAGTCAAATCCAGCTACAACCACTTTCGCATTTAAATCCACGATGTATTGATCAACAAATTCTTGCGGTGTAAGTGCTCCAAACTCTTTTGTAAAATCTACTATATAGAAGATATCTACACCAAGATTTTCTAATAATTCCTTCTTACGTTCTAGCGGCGAGACATATTGAATGCTTTCAGGATCAACGTTTTGGAAAATAACAGAGGGATGCTGATTAAAAGACATCACTGCTACTTTAATCCCGCGTTCCTGGGCAACTTTTTTCGCCGTTGTAATTACTTCTTGGTGTCCTAAATGAATCCCATCAAAGAACCCTAAAGCAAGGACAATCGGTTCCTGAAGTATACACTCTTTTTTGTAAGGGTGTGTTAACTCAATTGTTTGCATTCTTCTCTCCTTTCTAAAACATTTTAATTGGTTTTAATAAGCCTTTTTTCGTAGGATGAGAACCGTAAATCGAAATAAGTTGGTCTTCGTAATAACAAGCAGTCGGTGCTACAATCTGAGGAAATTCAGCTTGAGATAATATCGCACCGTTTTTAAAACGAATGTATTCATCTTCAGTTAAGTCGATTCGAGGATAGTCTGCAAATACTAAATCAACAGGCTTAAGAGCTTCTTGAGCTCTATCGTTTTGAGCAAGCTCGTTAAGTTGTTCTAATGTAATGCAGTCGTCTGAGTGGAATGGACCACTTTTCACACGGGTTAATTGCGACATATGCGCTTCTACACCCAATGCTTTTCCTAAATCAACAGAAAGTGTGCGCACATAAGTCCCTTTGCTGCAACTAACCTCAAATTTCCACGATTGTGTCTTCGTTTCACCATTATAAACTGGTTCTGAAATACGTTTGAAGTCATAGATGGTCGCCTTCCTTATAGGACGCTCCACTTCTTCTCCTGCTCTTGCATATTCATAAAGACGTTTCCCGTTCACTTTTACAGCAGAATACATCGGCGGGATTTGAGTGATTTCTCCAATAAGGCTTTGCATTTTTTCATCAATCTCTTGAACTGAAAACGGTGTTTCGATTGGTGTTGTTGCAACAACTTTTCCATGAGCATCCTCTGTTTCGGTAGAAAACCCTAATGTAATCTCACCTTGATAGACTTTGTTGGCTTCATGAAGGTTCTCCACAACCTTAGTCGCTTTACCAACACAAATTGGTAACACTCCATCCACCTCAGGATCCAGCGTTCCAGAATGCCCGACTTTTTTCGTTTTCAATATTTTTCTAACTTTATAGACACAGTCAAACGACGTCATGCCTTTCTCTTTCCATAATGGAAGGATTCCGTCCATCCCATTCATCCTTTCACGCTTTACATTTGCTTATTTATTGTATCATAATTCGCACTTTTCCACATAGATTATGAATATAGCTTTTTAGGCGGTAAATATGGTAATATAGATAGGTAAACTTATTTGATAGGAGTGACTTTAATGTCTAGAGTATATATTGTAACGGACTCAACAGCTGATTTAACTGAAGAAGAAGTACAACAATTTGAAATCTCTATCGTTCCAATGAATATCTCAATCGACGATGAAAACTATATCGATGGAGTTACTATTACAAAAGAAGAATTTAGACAAAAAATGATTGAAAGTGATGAATTACCTAAAACAGCGCAACCTTCTATCGGTCGTTTCGTTGAAGTATACGACGAACTTGGAAAAAACGGTGATTCTGTTATTTCAATTCAGATGATGCGTTCTATTAGTGGTACTGTGGATGCTGCTCGTCAAGCAGCCGACATCACGGAAACAAATGTGACTGTTGTCGATTCAGACTTCACTTCAAGATCTATGGGAATGATTGTTAAAGAGGCAGCTAAGGCAGCACAAGAAGGTAAAACAGTAGAAGAAATTCTTGAGATTGTTGAAGATGCTAAAAAACGCACTACCCTTTATTTAACTGTAGTAAACTTAGACAACTTAATCAAAGGCGGCCGTATTAGCCAATTGATGGGAATGTTCTCAAACTTACTCAATATCAAATTATTCCTACAAGTCATTAATGGCAAGATTGAAATCATCCAAAAAGGTCGCGGTCTAAAATCACTTCAAAAGAAATATGAAGAGATTTTCGAACAAATGAAAGCTGCTCCAAATGGCATTCAAGAAATCGGAATTATGCATGCTGGTCTAAGTGAATTTAACGAAGGAAATATTGCTCGTGTACGCGAACTCTTCCCTGATGTGCCACTCACAATTGTAACAACATCACCAATCATCATGAGCCACACAGGCGTTGATGCAATGGCGATTACTTACTTAGAAAATAAATAAAAATAAAGCAACTAACTCTGACTTTCAGAATTAGTTGCTTTTTTTGTTAGTTTAAGATTTGTCCAATAAAGATACCAACATAAGTACCAATAATGTATCCTAGCGTCCCTACAAGCATTGTAGGAGCTACGAAACGATGCCATCCTTTAGAAATAGCCATTGCTGCCGCTGTTGTTGGTCCACCAATATTCGCATTTGAAGCCAGAATAGCTTCCTCTACTGTGAAACCGAAGATTTTTGCACCAGCAAAAGTCACTGCCATGTTCACAAAAACCATGATAGCACAGAACACCAATAACAATGGAGACTTTTCAATGATTGCTCCGATTGAAGCAGGAATTCCGATTACTACGAAGAATAAGTAAATCAAGAATGTTCCAATTTCGTTTGCCCCACTAATCTTCTTGAAGTATTTTGCAAAAATCGTTGAGCACGCTACTGTTAATGTTGTTAGAATTAAATATTTATTCGAAACTAATTGAATAAGACTGTTATCACCTAGACCTGAAATAATTTCAGATAATGTAAAGCTAACTAGTTACGATAACAACAGAAATAGCAAAAACAAAAGCTACATCTTGAACAGTAATTACAGTGTCTTTGCCATAAGCTTTTTCTTCTTCCTCTTTTCACACCTTCTGTATACGCAAATTTGAAATGCTTTCTTGAAGAATCCAATCGAAGGAATCATCAGTAAAATTAAGAAATAGAATACCATTAACAAGTTATCCGCAACTGTTGCAGCTGAAATGAGTTCTTTTGGAATTTCAAAAGCGGATGAAACAGCTACAAAGTTAACTCCACCACCAATATAACTTCCAACCATCATTCCAGCGATATGGTTTAGTACAGGGATTGCTTTAGACAAGGCTAAATATCCTAATACTGCCCCAAGTACAGTCCCTACAGAACTAATGAGGAAGATAGCAAGCAATCTCCCGCTCTCTTTCCAAATTTGTTTTAAATCGCATTGGAATAAAAGCATTGGGATGGCTAAAGGAACAACAACTCCCCAAACTTGATCATATACAGGCGATTCTGTAGGAATTACTCCTAAATTGCTTAATGTCGCTGCCATTAACAGACCTATAATCGCTCCACTAATCTTTGCAGCCCATTTATATCGATTTTCTAAAAAGATACTGATAGTCGCAATCCCAACGATAATAGACCACAATACCCATGTATTATTTGCATCAATCATAAAACACCTCTTCTGGCTTTTTAAATACACACGAAAATTATCATATATGATAATTTTTTACTAAAAAGGCAAAAGAGTTGTTTCTGTTTGATGTCCTTTTGCCCTTAAAATTATTATCTTTGTTCGTCTTCTTCTTGAATTGATTTTAAAAGCTCATCGATATGATTACCGTAATCCACTGATTCATCACGTTTAAAAATCAATTCTGGAGTCTTGTACAATGAAAGACGTTTGCCTAATTCACGACGGATTAAGCCTTTTGATTTTTCTAAACCACGTTCAGTCGCTTGACGTTCACTAGCTAATTTTTGAAGTGTTGTATAGTAGATAGTTGCAATTTGCAAATCACCAGTTACTTCTACTTCAGTAATTGTAATTTCTTGTACACGTGGGTCACGCACTTTTTTAGATAGGATATCATTTACTTCACGTAAAATTTCTTGTGACACACGTCCAACTCTAAAGTTTGCCATTTTGTCTCCTTTCCAACGAAAGAGGCACTGCAATCAGTCCCTCTTCGTTCTAGTTAAATCATAAATTTCTTCTTTCAATTTGGTCGATTCAAACCGTATTTTCTCGCACTATTTTTATAACGGCTTGAAAATTCTGAATCGACGTGCGTTTCCCGAAACATCCGCACGACTATCCTAGTCGTTTACGGTGTTCCGGTCCAACGGTTCGATTCATAACGAATTTTCTCGCACTATTTTCGTTTAATCTCGACCATTTCGTATGCTTCGATGATGTCGTCTACTTTAATGTCGTTGTAGCCTTCAATCATGATACCGCACTCGAATCCAAGTTTAACTTCTTTAGCGTCGTCTTTGAATCGTTTCAAGCTTGCTAATTCACCTTCGTAAATAACAATGTTATCACGGATTAAACGAACTGAGCTTGAGCGTTTAACAACACCTTCTAATACGTATGAACCAGCAATTGTTCCAAGTTTAGATACAGTGTATGTTTCACGAACGATTGCTTGCCCCGTAATTTTCTCTTCGAATTCTGGATCTAGCATACCTTTCATCGCTGTTTCGATTTCGTCGATTACGTTATAGATGATACGGTGTAAGCGAATATCTACTTGATCAGATTCCGCTTGAATTTTTGCTTGTGGCGTAGGTCTTACGTTAAATCCGATGATGATTGCGTTACTTGCTGTTGCAAGAGTAATATCGCTCTCGTTGATTGCCCCTACAGCTGTATGGATAATCTTCACGCGCACGCCTTCAACTTCGATTTTTTGTAAGCTTGATGCTAATGCTTCTACAGAACCTTGTACGTCAGCCTTGATAATAACGTTAACTTCTTTCAATTCTCCTTCTTTAATGTAGAGAATAAGTTATCTAATGTGATACGGCTTGAAGCGTTACGTTGTTCGATTAAAGCACGTTTTGCACGTTCTTCACCGGCTGCACGAGCAGTTTTCTCGTCTTCGAATACTACGAAGCGGTCACCGGCTTGAGGTGAAGCGTTAAGACCAGTGATCTCAACTGGAGTCGCTGGCAAAGCAGTTTTCACACGACGTCCTTGGTCATTCACCATTACACGGACACGTCCAAATGTGTTCCCTACAACGATTGGGTCCCCAACCTTAAGAGTTCCTTCTTGAACTAATAATGTTGCGATAGGTCCTTTTGTTTTATCTAAACGAGCTTCGATTACAGTACCTAAAGCTAAACGGTTAGGGTTTGCTTTTCAATTCTTGAACTTCAGCTACTAAAAGAATCATTTCTAATAATTCTTCAATATTTTGGTTGAATTTCGCTGAAATCTCAACGAAGATTGTGTCCCCACCCCATGCTTCTGGAACGAGTCCTAAATCTGAAAGTTCTTGCATGACACGTCCAGGGTTGGCTGCTGGTTTATCAATTTTGTTTACAGCAACAATAATTGGAACATCTGCCGCTTTTGCATGGTTAATCGCTTCGATTGTTTGTGGCATTACACCGTCATCGGCTGCTACTACGATAACTGTAATATCAGTGATGTCCGCACCACGCGCACGCATCGTTGTGAAGGCCGCGTGTCCTGGAGTATCTAAGAATGTAATTGGTTTGCCATCGATTTTGATTTGGTACGCACCGATATGTTGAGTGATACCACCTGCTTCACCCGCTACAACTGAAGAGTTACGTAATTGGTCAAGCAATGTTGTTTTACCATGGTCAACGTGTCCCATGATTGTTACAACTGGAGGACGTACTGTGCTTTCTTCGCTTTCTGCAGCTGCTTCTTCAAAGTATACATCTAAATCAGAAATATCTTTTTCGATTTTTTCTTCAGCATCCATACCGTAGTCTGCTGCTAATAATTCAATTGCATCTTTAGAAAGACCTTGGTTTAATGTTGCCATTACTCCTAATAGGAATAATTTTTGATAATTTCTGCTGGTTCACGTTTGATTTTCTTCGCTAATTCAGCAACAGTCATTCCATCTGTATATACTAATACTTCTGGTAATTCGTGGAATTTTACGTGCTGGAACAGCTGGCTTCGCTTTTTGGTTCTTCACGACGGTTTCCTTTTTTACCTTTTTGGTTACGATTTTTCTTACCAAAACCATCATTGTTAAAATCGTTAAAACGTTGTTGGTTTCTTCTGTCGTTATTGCGATTGTTTCTTGGTGATTCGAAACGATCGTTATTGTTGTTTTGTTTTTGATTGTTACGTGGACGTTCTGCTTGTCCTTGTTGGTTTGAACGAGCTTCATTGCGTGCTGGTTCTTTCTTAAATGAAGGACGGTTACCATTCGCATTTTGTTGCTTTTGGATTTGGACGTTCTTGATTTCTCTTATCGTTTTGTTCATGACGTCTTTGATTTTGAGAATGGTTACGTTCTTGATTTTGTTTGTGTTGTCCTTGTTTTGGACTGTGGTCTTCTCTCTTTGTAAATTCTTTCTTAGGAGCGTGACCTTTTTCTACTTCTTTTTTAGGTTCAGCTTTTTTCACTTCTTGTTTTGGAGCAGGTTTTGATTCTTTCTTTTCAGCTTTTGGTGCTGGTTTAGCAGCTGGCTTAGAATTCCAAGCTCCTTTAATTTTTGAGATTTCAGCTTCTTCCATAGTAGACATATGGCTATTGTATGAAATACCTACTTCTTTTGCTTTTTCAATAATTTCTTTACTAGCCACGTTTAATTCTTTCGCTAATTCGTATACGCGAGTTTTCGACATAGTCTCACCTTCCTATTCGTTCATATCGTTAAATCCCTTCATCTTCAGTAGACTCTTTGTAAACCCTCGATCATCAACTAAAACGATAGAACGTCTTTTGCCAATTGCTAAAGACAATTCATCTGTTTCAAATTGCTGAACAAAAGGAATTTCATAATATTCACATTTGTTTTTGATTTTTTTAACGGTGTTTGCACTACAATCTTTTGTACAAATCACTAAGTTTCCTTTTTGTCTTTGAATACTTTGGATAACTTGCTCCTCACCACTAATGAGTTTACGAGCAGCTGTTGCCATTCCCAAGTAAATTCAAAGCTCTTTGTTTAACGAGCTCTTCCATCACTAAACAACTCTTTTCTTGCTTTTTGATGTTCTACATAAGCGAGAAGTTCTTCGTAAAATGCATCTGGAATTTCAATTTCTAATTGTTTTTCAAATAGACGGTTTTTCCAAGCTTTCTCTACTAATGTAGGTTCAAGAGTAATATAAGCGCCACGGCCGTTTACTTTACCAGTTGGGTCAATTTGTGCAACACCTTCAGCGTTACGAACTATACGGACCAACTCTTTCTTCGGCATCATTTCACCAGAAGCGATACAACGGCGCATCGGAATCTTTTTCTTTTTCATCGTGCACCTCCTGTATTTTATTCTTCTTCAGAAGAAGTTTCTTCTGTTTCTTCAACAACTGGATTTGCTAAGTTATCTAAATACTCTTCATAAGCAGTTTCAGATTTAATATCAATACGGTATCCTGTTAATTTCGCAGCTAGACGTGCATTTTGACCACGTTTACCAATTGCAAGAGATAATTGGTGATCTGGTACAACAACGATACAACCATTGCTATCATCATTAAATTCAACTTTAAGCACTTGAGCTGGGTTTAATGCGTTCTTGATGTAAACTGCTGGATCTTCGTTCCATTCCACGATATCCATGTTTTCACCGTTTAATTCTTCAACAATGTTATGAACACGTTGTCCACGAGGTCCTACGCATGTTCCAACTGGGTCTAAGTTAGCATCATTTGAACGAACAGCTACTTTAGCACGGTCCCCTGCTTCACGAGCGATAGAAACGATTTCTACAACGCCGTCGTAAATTTCAGGAACTTCTTGTTCAAATAAACGTTTTAATAAATCTGGATGAGTACGGCTCACGAAAATTTGAGGTCCTTTTGTAGTGTTGTCTACTTTAGAAACTAAAACTTTGATACGTTGATCAGGTAAGTACTCTTCTGTTGGGATTTGGTCTTGTTTTGCCATTCCAGCAACGATACGACCAAGGTTTACGTATACATAACGGAAATCTTGACGATCAACAACACCTGTCATGATTTCATTTTCGTATTGAATGAATTCATTGTAGATGTTTGTACGTTCAGCATCGCGAAGACGTTGCATAATCACTTGTTTTAGCTGTTTGAGCAGCAATACGTCCAAAGTCTTTTGGTGTTACTTCAAAACGAATTTTATCGCCAACTTCATATGCTTTGTTTTTCGCATGTGCTTCTTCTAGGCTAACTTCAAGAGTTGAATCGAATACATATTCAACAACTTCTTTAACTGCATATACATGCATGTTGCCTTTCTTTTGGTCAAACTCCACTTCAACGTTTTGAGCTTGTCCATAGTTTTTCTTATACGCAGACACTAAAGCTGCTTCTAAAGCTGTAATAACAACATCTTTAGAGATTCCTTTTTCTTCTTCGAGAACCGTTAATGCTCGTAGCATTTCTTTACTCATGTGTTTACTCCTTTACTCCTTAGAATTTGATTGCAAGACGTGCTTTTGCAATATTCTTACGATCAATTGTAAATTCTTTTGTTCTTGTTTTGATTTGTACGTTTAATGTTACCGTTTCTTCATCGACTGAAAGAAGAGTTCCTTCAAGGAATTTCTCACCTTCAACGTTTTGATAAAACGATAAGTGTACATATGAACCAATCGCTGCTTTTAATTCTTCCTCGTTTCTTAACGGGCGCTCTGCACCTGGTGAAGAAACTTCTAAGAAGTAAGCTTGTGGAATTGGATCTGGGTCTTGTGCATCAAGAATTTCACTAAATTTTTCACTCATAATCGCGCAGTCATCTAAATCGATACCGCCCGGTTTATCTAAGTAAAAACGTAGAAACCAATTCTTTCCTTCTTTTACAAATTCTAAGTCGAATAACTCAAAGCCTTCTTTTTCAATTACTTCTTTAGTAAGCTCTGTTACCGTCTCAGTTACTTTACTCATAGCCTCAACCTCCTTGCTACTTGAGTCCATGTCGATAAAAAGAGTGAGCGTTTCCGCTCACTCTCCTCTCAACTACTATTCTACTTTGTTAGTATACCATATACTTTGTTAAAATACCAACTATTGTGATATTAGAACAAATCATCGAATAATGATAATTGGTTTTCATCTGGTAAGTGGTCTAAGACTTTGTTTTCTGTCATATAGTCAATAAGCGTCTTCGATACTTTACCACGTGTCGCCAAATCTTTCTTCGATAGGAATGGTTGTTCTTGTCTTGCTTCAACGATTTTGTTTGCAACGTTCAAGCCTAATCCTTGAATCGCTCTAAATGGAGCAATCAGTGAATCACCTTCGATGACAAAATTACTTGCTTCAGATTTATCCACGTCGACCATCTTGAAGTGGAAACCACGTTCCACCATCTCGTTGGCTAATTCAAGAACGGTTAGCAAGTTTTGTTCTTTCGTACTTGCTTCCATTCCCTTTCGCGAATTTCTTTAATACGTTTCTTAATCATCTCTTTCCCTTGTGACATGGCAACGATATCGAAATCTTGCGCACGCACTGAGAAATAAGCACAGTAGTATAACAATGGTTTATGTACCTTAAACCAAGCAACACGCAATGCCATTAAAACGTAGGCTGCCGCATGGGCTTTCGGGAACATATATTTAATCTTCAAGCACGATTGAATATACCATTCTGGTACATTGTTTTCTCTCATAATCGCTTGGAAGTCGTCAGGAATTCCTTTCCCTTTACGAACTCCTTCCATGATTTTGAAGGCAATCCCTTCTTCAACGCCTTTATGGATTAAATACACCATGATGTCGTCACGACAACCGATAACATCGGCAAGTGGGATATTATGAAGACGAATTAATTCTTCAGCATTTCCAAGGTATACGTCGGTCCCGTGTGACAAACCAGAAATTTGAAGTAATTCAGTGAATGTTGAAGGTTTTGTTTGTTCTAACATTCCACGAACGAATTTCGTACCAAATTCCGGAATACCAAGTGTCCCCGTATTGGAGTCGATTTGTTCAGGAGTAACTCCTAACACTTCAGTACCACCAAAGATTTTCATCACTTCTGGATCATCAGGTGGAATCGATTTTCGGATCCATTCCTGATAAATCTTGTAACATACGAATCACGGTAGGATCATCGTGTCCAAGAATATCGAGTTTTAATACATTATCGTGAATTGAATGGAAGTCAAAGTGGGTTGTTCTCCACTCAGCACTCAAATCATCTGCCGGGTATTGAATTGGCGTAAAGTCGTATACATCCATATAGTCTGGAATTACAATAATCCCACCCGGGTGCTGACCTGTACTACGTTTTAACCCCTGTACATCCACTAGCTAAACGCTCAATTTCAGCTTGACGAAGTTCGAGTCCCTAAAGTCACGTTCATATCCTTTTACATAACCAAAAGCAGTCTTTTCAGCAACCGTACTGATGGTTCCTGCACGATATACATAATCTTCCCCGAACAATACTTTTGTATAGTTATGCGCTTGTGGTTGATATTCCCCACTAAAGTTCAAATCGATATCGGGAACTTTATCTCCGTAGAATCCAAGGAAAGTTTCAAACGGAATGTCGTGTCCATCTTTAACCATCCTCGTATTACATCTTGGACAATTTTTTTCAGGTAAATCAAAACCTGAGCCTACAGATCCATCATCAAAGAATTCTGATAATTGACATTGAGGACAACGATAGTGTGGCGCTAATGGATTCACTTCGGTAATTCCTGTTAATGTCGCAACTAGAGACGAACCAACAGACCCACGTGATCCGACCAAATACCCGTCCTGATTACTCTTTAATACAAGTTTTTGAGCAATTAAATAAATTACCGAAAAACCATTTCCAATAATACTCTTTAGCTCTTTTTTAATACGATCCTCAACAATTTTTAGGTAGAGGGTTTCCATACCATTCATGTGCTTTATCGTAACTTAATTTAGTTATCTCGTCAGCGGCACCTTCAATTTTAGGAGTAAATAAATCATCTTTCACTGGAGTAATTTCTTCCAATTGTTCGCTAACCCAATTCGAGTTCGTCACGACAACTTCATAAGCTTTTTCTTCACCAAGAAACGCGAATTCTTTTAACATCTCATCAGTCGTTCTCAAGTGTGCATCAGGATATTCTTGAGGAACACCCATTGTTTAATGATGTCAGAAGAATTTCACGATAAATCTTGTCTTCTGGATTTAAGTAGTGAACATTCCCTGTTGCTACAACTGGTTTTCCTAACTCTTCTCCCAGACGGACTAAGTTTTGAATAATCTCTTCTAAATGATGCTCGTTACGAATCAATTCTTTTCTTGATTAAAGGTCGATAGATGGCTTTCGGCATAATTTCAATATAGTCATAGAATTTAGCCTTTTCTTTTGCCTCGTTGTACCCTTTTTGCATCATCGCTTCGAATACTTCCCCTTCAGCACATCCTGAACCTAATAGGAACGAATCACGACGGCTTGAAAGCATACTTCTTAAAATACGAGGGACGCGGTAGTAATACTCGATATTAGATTGAGATACAACCTTTGAACAACTCTTTTAAGTCCAGCTTGGTCTTTTGCAAAAATCGTCGCATGGAATGGACGCCCGTTTTTAAAGACTTCCTCTGGATGAATATTGGTATTTAATTCATCGTGATATAACAGATTATGCTCTGTAGCCGCTTCTTTTAAGAAAATATGGCATAAATAACCCGTTGTCTCAGAGTCGTACACAGCACGGTGGTGTTGTTCAAGTGCAACATTATACCGTTTCGCTAAAGTATTTAAACGGTGAGACTTCAGTTGTGGATGCAACATACGAGACAATTCTAAGGTATCGATAACTGGTTGATTTGTTTTTGGAATTCCCACATTTTCGTATCCTGTGTTTAAGAAGCCCATATCAAAACTTGCATTATGCGCTACAAGAATACAGTCTTTAGAAAATTCATGGAACTCTTTTAAGACTTGTTCTGCTGATTTTGAGCCTTTTACCATCTCATCAGTAATCCCTGTTAATTGAATGGTTGTTGCTGATAATGGATGACCTGGATCGATAAATTCTTCAAACTTGTCAACTACAACACCATTTTTCATTTTCACGGCGGCTAATTCGATGATGCTATCATAAATCGCAGAAAGACCGGTTGTTTCCACGTCGAAGACCACATAAGTCGCATCTTCTAATAAAATATGCTGTGGATTATAGGCAACGTTCACATGATCATCTACGATATTTCCTTCTAATCCGTATAAAATCTTAATACCGTTTTTCTTACCAGCTCCATGTGCTTCTGGATAAGCTTGTAAGTTTGCATGGTCAGTAATGGCAATCGCCTTATGTCCCCATTTAGCCGCTTGACTAATCAAGTCGCTTGGAGCATTCGTTGCATCCATCACTGACATATTCGTGTGCATATGCAACTCAACGCGTTTTTCGCCCTCTGCCTTATCTTTTCTACCTTCACGATTTACAGCGTTCATATCACGAATAATCATTCCCAATTCTTGAGAGAACTTATTCACTTCGATCGTACCGAACGCTCTAACCCATGTTCCCTTTTTCAACCCTTCAAGCGCTTGTTCGTCTTCAGGAGTTGATGGGAATAAAGTGGCACTGATGGAAGAAGTATAGTCTGTTAATTTAATATTTCCGAACAACTTCCCTTTTGCTTTACCACGACGAAGTTCGATATCAAAAATCTTCCCTTCGATTACAACATTGCGCTCTTCTTCGAAAATATCAGCAATAGCACGAACTTCACTATTCGATTTAATTGGTTTACCGTAAATAACGCCTTCTGGTTTAGAAGAAGCTGGAGCACCTGATTTTTTTTGAGGCGCTTGGGAAGCAGCAAGTTGAGCCGCTTTTTGAGCTTCGTTAAACTCCTGTTCGATTTGTTGTTCTTTTTGAACAAACTCTTCTGCCATGCGGTCCTGCAACTCATCATCCACATGAATTTGAACGCCAAGCTTAGGGAAGCCAGCTTCCATATAAGCTTGTTGGATTCTTGGAACGCAATTATTCGTTAAGTGCATCTTTGTTAATTCATTTGGGCAATGAAGTTTTAGTTGATTTTTCTCATATTTTGGAGTTTGATCCGCTAAAATTTGATGAGAAACTGCAGATTCATCTTTCATGTTTCTAGCACATATTCCCAATAAGACTGAACGAGTTCCTCTGTCACTTCAGCCCCATCATCTGTTGTAATCACAGCTTTTCCACCGAATTGACGGTAAGTATCGTTCAGCGCATCAGTGAATAGTTTGAATTTCTCATACATAAAGATTACTGGATTATGAATATGGAACGTCCACGTTTTATCCAATTTCGAAATATCGATTCGAACTAATTTGCCTCATCAAATTCTGGAGAAAAAATACTAGTGTCAGCAAGATTAAATTGCTCGATCACTTTTTTCATTAAATCCTTTTGTGATTGACTCATGGTTTCCTCCTTTTTTATTACATAAGAAGAGTGCTCCACCATCGTAGAGACACTCTCTTGTCTAATTAAATAATTTCATAATATCGTTCCATGTTACAAGAAGCATTAATGCAAATAGGAAAATTGCCCCTGCAATTGTTAAATAGCCTTCTTTTTCTGGATCGAGTGGTTTTTTACGAATCCCTTCAATGACATTCAGAACGAGTTTTCCACCATCTAGTGCTGGAATTGGTAAAAGGTTCATTACGCCAAGGTTGGCACTAATCATTCCCATGAAAGCAAGTAAATCAATGAATCCATTTTTAGCCACTTGTGAAGTCATCGAGTAAATCGCAACTGGTCCACCTAATTGATTTAAATTAAACCCTCTCGTAAAGAGTGAGCCCAATGCTGAGAGCACTAATACGACTACTGAAACAGTTTGAGTAAACCCATAAGCAAGGATGGAAAGAATATCATTATTAAGAATTCTTGTCACACCAAATTGTCCCACTTTTGAACCATCTGATGCTTCGACAGCTTAGGCGTCACTTGAACTTCTTGAGTTTTCCCGTCACGTTCAATTGAAACCTCGAGAGCTTTATCCGCACTAGAACGAACCATTTTTGTCATTTCATCCCATGAATGAATCTCAACACCGTCGATTGAAAGAACCTTTATCGCCTTCTTTTAGACCAGCCACTTGTGCAGCAGAATCTTCTGTTACTTGTCCGATAATCGCATCATTAGATGGAACTCCACCTTGCATGAAATCCAACAATAATAAATACTAAAATCGATAAAATAAAGTTGTTCATTGGTCCAGCAGCATTTGTTTTAATTCTGTTCCATAATGTTGCTGAATTGAACTGACGCTCCACTGGCGCAACGACTACTTCTGTTCCATCAGATTCAACAATTGTTGCAGTCTTAGAAACTGTTAGTGTTACTTTTTCTTCTGAATTAATGAAGTATCCAGTTAATGTCATATCCCTTATGTAAGTCTGCATCTTCGATTTGGAAAGGTACAGAATTTCTCGATAATGAGTTTATCGTCAAAAGTTTAATTTTTGAACAACATTTATCACTATCTAGGACGATGGTAATCATCATCCCTGGTTTGATTTCTTGTTCATCTTCATCATGACCCGCCATACGAACATATCCCACCAATTGGGTAATAAGCGAAGCGTATATACTGTTTCACCTTTACGAACTTGGAAGATTTTCGGTCCCATCCCTATCGCAAATTCGCGAACTAAAGATACCCTGCTTTTTTTGCAAAATAGTAATGACCAAACTCATGAATAATCACGATGATGCTAAATACGAATAAAAATGCAATTAATCCTTGCAATTATTTCACCTCTTTTAAATATCCCCAAAGAATTTAAATACAATCTGGAACATTAACATAGCAAAGAATGTTGAATCGAAACGATCCAATACTCCTCCATGCCCTGGGAATAAGTTTCCAGAATCTTTTACGTTAAATTGTCGCTTGTATGCCGACTCTACTAAATCACCTAATTGTCCAAAAATGGATAAGCAAAACCATTAAGAGCACAAATTCAAATACTGAAAATTGAACTGGGATTATAAAACTGGAACTACGAGTAATCCTAATAATACAGAGCCAAGTACGCCACCAATAGACCCTTCAATTGTTTTATTTGGGCTGATATCTGGAGCTAACTTGTGTTTCCCAAACTGACGTCCCGCTAAATAAGCAAATGAGTCCGTTCCCCAAATGACAATAAAGACAAAAATATTGCCATCCCAAAACTAATACTTCTAACAAATAGAATTCCAGAGAATCCACCACCGACGTATAAAGAAATCAGCGAACAAAACGCTGCATCTTCAAACGAAAATCGGTCGCTCTTATAAACCGTTAACGTCATCAGTAACATCACCATTAAGAAATAAAAGAAGAAATAGTCAATTCCTCTTGGCAGGGCCACAAGTGGCTTCTGTGAGAATAGAAATGATAATGTTGCCAGTAATGTCAAAAGTCCTTCAATAGAGAAAATATTCATTTTCTTCATTTGGAAGAATTCATAAATCGCAACAATCGCCAACATTGCTAAAAGTGTTCTAAGCCAAAGGTCGCCTACAAAAAGAATTGGCAAGAATATACCTAAAGCAATAAGTGCGGTAATGACACGTTGTTTCATCTATGCAAGCCCTCCATAACGACGATGTCTTCCTTGGTACGTCAGAATGGCTTTATGTAAATCTTCTTCTGAAAAGTCTGGCCAGAAAATATCCGTAAAGTAATATTCACTATATGCTAATTGCCATAATAAAAAATTACTTAAACGCACTTCTCCACTTGTACGAATCATTAAATCTGGATCTTGTAAGTCTCCTAGGAAGCTTGTTTGTAACTTACTCGCAAAAGCTTCATCGTTGATATCTTCCACTGAGATTTCACCAGCTTGAACCTCGTTTGCTAGAGCTTTCGTTGCTTCAATAATTTCAGCACGAGATCCATAATTAAGGGCAAACGTTAATACCATTCCTGTATTATTCTTTGTATCTTCGACGGCTTTTAAGACGACTTGCTTTGTTGATTCTGGTAATTCATCAATAAATCCAATTAGTTGGATTTTCATATTTCTTTCTTGAAGTTCTGGCATAAACGTTCCAAAGAAGTCTCCTGGTAATTTCATAAGGAAACTAACTTCTTCTGTCGGACGTTTCCAGTTTTCAGTACTAAACGCATATAAGGTCATCGCTTTTACCCCTAATTCATCAGCAGCAATTGCGATACGTTTCACTGTACTCATGCCTTCTTTATGTCCCGCAATTCTCGGAAGATTGCGCTTTTTTGCCCAACGACCATTACCGTCCATAATCACAGCAATATGTTGTGGGATATTCTCTCGATCAATTGAAACAGATTCCGTTGTTTCTTGTGGTTTTGATTGTTTCTTCCAAAAAAGCATATTACCCATTCCTTTACACGTATTTCCTTTCTATTGTAACAGAAGTTTAAAGTCATTTATAGTATTCTCTTTTTCCTTATGAAAAAATTACAAAAACAAAGGCCCTGATTGGTTTCTAGGGCGAAAAATGGTATACTTAGAAACAGATTTATGAACCAGTAAAGGAGTTAACCATGATTACAATGAAAGATATCGTGTTAGAGGGACATCCAGCACTTAGAAAACGTGCTGAAAAGCTAACCTTCCCACTAACAGAAGAACAACAAGAACTTGCTAAAGAAATGCTAGAGTTCTTACATAATAGTCAAAACCCAGAAATTGCTGAAAAATATGAATTACGTGCAGGTGTTGGTCTTGCAGCACCTCAACTTGGTAAATCCATTCAGATGATTGCTCTTCTCGTTCCTGGTTTTGAAGATGAAGAACCAATTTTAAACGAAGTATGGATCAATCCTCGTATCATGCGTGAATCAGTGAAGAAAGCTTGCTTAAAAGAAGGCGAAGGCTGTCTTTCAGTTGAACGTGACGTACCAGGGAATTGTTCTTCGTTCAGAACGCGTGACTGTCAAATATCAAGACGTGAACGGTGATGAATTCGTACGCACATTAACAGACTACGAAGCCATCGTTGTACAACATGAAATCGACCATTTAAACGGTGTGATGTTCTACGACCACATTAATAAAACACAACCAATGTATATCCCTAAAGGAGCGGTTGTCATTGGCGAATAAGACACCCATTTTAGTCTTCGATTTAGATGATACACTCTACTCAAAACAGCAAGTCTTCTTAACCGCCTTAAAGAAATGCTATCCTACATTTAAAACGGATATCGATGTGTACAAGGTCTACCGAGAAAAAAGCGAGATTGCTTTTGAGTTGTTTACAAAGGGACAAATCACATTAGAAAAAAACCACTTATCACGAGTTGAAAGCACACTTTCGGCTCTTGGACTGGATTCTTCAAAAGAATCAGTTATTCATTTTAAGGAAACCTATCAATATGTGATGGATCATATCGAATTAGATGAAGACTGGTATCATTTTTTTGACAAAGTATCAAACCACTCTACTCTTGTTCTTCTAACAAATGGTCCTACGAACCATCAGTCGAAAAAAATTACATCACTTGGATTAGAAAAATGGTTTGACTCTTCTAGAATCTTCATTTCAGAGACGACTGGTGTTCCCAAACCACAAGCAGAAGCCTTTAAGAATGTAGAACAACTTTTTCCAGATATTAGTACAAACGACTTCTGGATGATTGGGGACGACCTTACAAATGACATTGAAGGTGCTAAAAAAAGATATTGGAATACCATTTATTTCAAATTAGGTGAAGAGAAATCTGATATGAACCCTAAAGCACTTTCAAAGTCCAAAAAGATTACTCTTGAAAAAAATTGGAAAAAGAGGCATTTATCAGCCTTTAAGATTATGAAAAAAATAGGCATTCTATGATAAAATATGATAGAAACATTATGAAAAAAATTTAAAGGAGTACATACATGATTTTTAAAATTACTTACCAACCAACTAAAACGGAAGCTCCACGTCGTGAGAACACAGAAGCTTTATATATTGAAGCTAGTGACAAGGTAGAAGCCCGCCGCCTTGTGGATGAAAACACTGAATACAACGTTGAGTTTATCCAAGAGCTAGATGAAAAACACTTAGCTTACGAAAAACAAAACCCTGAGTTTAAATTAACGGTGTTCAAAGTAACATGAAGCCAAATATTAAAAATAACGAAACGGGCGTATTTGCTTTTGGCGGTTTAGGTGAAATCGGTAAAAACACATATGGCGTTCAATTCCAAGATGAGCTCATCATTTTGGATGCCGGTATTAAATTCCCTGAGGATGATTTACTTGGAATCGACTATGTGATTCCCGATTACAGTTATATCGTTCAAAATATTAATAAAGTAAAAGGTCTATTTATTTCGCATGGACACGAAGACCATATTGGTGGGATTCCTTTCTTAATTAAACAAGCGAACATCCCTATTTATGCAACAAAACTTGCGATGTCATTGATTCGAAATAAATTAGAAGAACACGGACTTTTAAGAGATGCGATCCTTCACGAAATTGATGAAGACAGCGTCATTAAATTCCGTAAAACACAAGTGAGTTTCTATCGCACAACCCACTCTATTCCAGATGCATTCGGGATTGTGATTAAGACTCCTCCAGGAAATATCGTGTTTACAGGTGACTATAAGTTTGACTTTACTCCAGTTGGAGAACCAGCGAACCTTCACCGTATGGCACAAATTGGTTCAGAAGGTGTTTTAGTTCTTTTAGGAGACAGTACGAACTCTGAAGTCCCTGGATTTACTCAATCAGAACAAGTCGTTGGAAAATCGATTAAGGAAATTATCCAACGCGTGGATGGACGTATCATTTTTGCGACATTTGCATCAAACGTTTCTCGTCTAAAACAAGTAACGGATGTGGCTGTAGCAACTGGTCGTAAATTAGCTGTATTTGGACGTAGTATGGAAGCCAGCTTCCGCACTGCTCGTGAATTAGGATATATCAAGGCTCCAGATGATACTTTTATCGATGGCCGTGAAATTAACCAATACCCTTCTGAGAAAGTCATTATTTTATGTACTGGTTCTCAAGGGGAACCAATGGCGGCACTAAGTCGTATCGCAAATGGGACTCACCGCCAAATCTCAATTCAACCTGGTGACACGGTTATCTTCTCTAGTTCACCAATTCCAGGAAATACTTCAAGCGTTAATCGCGTTATCAACCTTCTTTCAGAAGCTGGTGCTGAAGTGATTCATGGTAAAGTCAACAATATTCACACTTCTGGACACGGTTCTCAAGAAGAACAAAAATTAATGCTTCGCTTAATGAAGCCTAAATACTTCGTTCCAGTCCACGGTGAATATCGTATGCAGAAGATTCAAGCAAACCTTGCGACTCAAGTGGGAATTCCAAAAGAAAACTCATTTATCTTAAGCAACGGTGATGTTCTTGCAGTTACTGCAGACTCAGCACGTAGAGCAGGTCACTTCTTTGCTGGAGATGTTTATGTCGATGGAAATGGTATCGGAGATATCGGAAACATCGTTCTTCGCGATCGTAAGACACTCTCACAAGATGGTTTAGTCATCTGTGTAGCCACTGTTGACTACGAAAATCGTGAGTTAGTAGCAGGTCCAGATATGCTCTCCCGTGGATTTATCTACATGAAAGAATCAGGACAACTTCTTAATGAAGCACAAGCCATTCTTCGCGATGAACTTGAAGAACTCTTGGCAGATCCAGAAGAATTATTAAACGAACGTGTATTACGTAATAAAATTACAGATGTGTTAGGTCCTTTCCTATTTAAGAAAACAGAACGTCATCCAATGATTCTTCCAGTAATTCTAGGAGTTACTGAAGCAGATGCTTTAGAATAAAATAACGAAGAGGTGTACCGCTTTGCGGTACACCTCTTTTTCATCACTAAATTTAAACCCTTTTCCATGAAAAATAATAGAGATTTCATAAACATTGCAAACAAAAAAAGAAGCAATCCTAAAGGATTGCTTCTTTTAGTAACTTCTTAATCTAAGAAGTCTTTTAATTGTTTAGAACGACTTGGGTGGCGTAATTTACGTAATGCCTTCGCTTCGATTTGACGAATACGTTCACGAGTAACCCCAAATACTTGCCCTACTTGTTCTAACGTACGGATTTCACCGTTTTTATCAAGACCAAAACGTAAGCGAAGTACGTTTTCTTCACGGTCTGTTAATTGTTCAAGAACTTCATCGAGTTGTTCTTTCAACAATGCGTATGCTGTGTGATCAGCTGGGCTTGTTGCGTTGTCGTCTTCGATGAAATCACCTAAATGTGAATCGTCCTCTTCCCCAATTGGAGTTTCAAGAGATACTGGTTCTTGAGCGATTTTTAGAATTTCACGAACTTTTTCAGTTGGTAAATCCATTTCTGCACCGATTTCTTCCGGTGTAGGTTCGCGTCCTAAATCTTGTAATAGTTGTCTTTGAACACGTACTAATTTGTTGATTGTTTCAACCATATGTACTGGAATACGAATTGTACGCGCTTGGTCTGCAATGGCACGTGTGATTGCTTGACGAATCCACCATGTTGCATAAGTTGAGAACTTTGAATCCCTTTTGTATGGTCGAATTTCTCAACGGCTTTCATTAAGCCCATGTTTCCTTCTTGGATTAAGTCCAAGAATTGCATTCCACGTCCTACATAACGTTTTGCAATGGATACTACTAAACGAAGGTTGGCTTCCGCTAACTCTTGTTTAGCTTCTGTATCGCCTTCTTGAATACGGAGCGCTAAAGCAACTTCTTCATCCGCACTAAGAAGTGGAACTCGTCCGATTTCTTTCAAATACATACGAACGGAGTCATTAATCTTCGTATTTGAAGATAAGGCAGTATCATCTTCAACAACGCCAGTTTCAGCTTCACGTTGGCTTTCTGCTGACAATTGTTGGCTTGTTGGTTCACCGTTAGCATCTACAACACTAACCCCTGCATCCTCAAACTTTTGAATTAATTTATCCATTCCTTCCGCATCCAACTCAAATGGGATTGCGATTTGCGCAGATAAATCATCGTATAAAATTTGACCGAATAATTTTCGTTCTGCAAGAAGCGCTGAAGTTGCTTCATTCAGTGTTTGACCTTTTTCATTCTTTTGAACTGTCATTCACCATTCCTCCATTCTATCTTTTCCTTAATTGTCGTTGAATCTCCATGATTTCGACCATCAATTTCTTTCTGGCTTCATCATCGTTCACAAGAGCAGCTCGATTCAACTCTTCCTTTTTTTGTGCTAACTGCTCTTTCAGAGTATTCTTTTGTGAAAGTACATATACTAAATCTTGAATCTCTTGTTCCGTACATTCTGGAGGAAACTGACCTAGTTCGATTTCAGATACCAGATTTCTGTTCATTAAATCTTTATCGTTTAAAAACAACATAAATTCTTGAACATCAAATTCCTCTTCTTCATTTCTAAACGCCTGAATGTGTAAATATAATTGCTCATATAATGCGTCTGGAAAAGAGAATTCTGGATTAATACGATTCAGATATGTCCAAGCTTCATTATGATGCATCAAGCGATACATTAGATGCCTTTGAATACCTTCGTTCTTAATAAACGGTCTATTCATTACTGGCGCTTGTGTTTCAACGCTTGGTACAGGCGGTGCTTGGAAATTCTGCGAAGTTTGAACTTGCTTTTGCTTCACTTGATTTTGAATCGTTGTGTAATCAAGATTAAATTCATCCGCAAGAGACTTCATCGCTAGATTCTTTCAACATCATTTGTGAGTTTCGCTAGTTCAATAATCATCTCTTCGATATACTGAATCTTTTGACTCTCAACTTGCAGTTGATATTTCTTAGAAAGGAATCTCTTTTTAAATTGATAGATGGTTTCTTGCCCGTGTTCAACTAAATCGATAAACGCTTGGGGTCCACGTTGTTTAATAAACTCATCTGGATCCAGCCCATTATCAAATGGAATAATACCAATCGTAAAAGCATTCGTGGATTGAATCATTTCAATCGCACGGTTTGTCGCTTCCAGACCTGCTCTATCACCATCGTAAGCAATCAAAATCGTATCCGTCACATGACGAAGCTTTTGAATTTGCTCTGGTGTAAGAGACGTCCCCATCGAGGCGACCCCTAGTTGAACTCCCCGCTTGCCAAGCAGAAATAACATCCATATATCCTTCAAAAAGGATGACTTTATTTTCTTTACGAATATTTCTTCTTTAGCTAAATCAAAGTTGAAATAAGAAGTTTCTTTTCGCAAAGAGCGGTGTTTCAGGACTGTTTAAATATTTAGCCTGTGAAGCGAACTCATCTGAATACCCTGGCAACACACGTCCAGAGAACCCAACGATTTGTCCATGTTCATTACGAAGAGGAATCATAATCCGCTGATTAAAACGATCAAAGAATCCTGATTGACTTTCAACGAATAGACCTGTCGCTTCCATTTCTTGGTCTGTTAGCTCTAAATCTTGTAAGAGCTGGGTCAGCTGCGTGCGGTCTTTTAACGAGAAACCAAATCCAAATTCTTTTAACGTATCAATCGTATAGCCACGATCCGTTAAGTAATGAAGTGCTTCTTGTCCACCTTTTGTATTAAATAGGACATGCGAGTAAAACTCACTCGCTTTTTCATGTGCCGCAAACAATTTTCTCTCTTTTTGAGGAATTGCTTGTTGGCTTGAAGGAATTTCTACATCGAGAGGAATATGCGCAAGTTCTGCTACCCTAACAACCGATTCTGGAAAAGATAAACTTTCCAATTCCTGCATGAAGTTAAAAACATTTCCTCCGCGTCCACAACTAAAACAGTGGAATAACTGTTTTTCTTCTGTAACGGTAAACGAAGGTGTTCTTTCATCATGGAAAGGACAGCGGCCAAAAAGGTTCTTTCCTTGCTTTCTCAATTGGACAAACTGCCCTACAATATCGAGAATATTCACTTGCGATTGTATACTTTGAATCGTTTCTTTTGATAATCGTTGACTCATAAAAAAACTCCCTCCATACACTACGCCTAATGATACAGCATATAATATATCACAATTCGCGATTTAATGCAATGGAGCAAGCTTTTTTCACTTATTAATTTCTTTTTACTAATTTAATAAAACAAGTGATACCGTATACGGTATCACTTGTTTTTTAGTCGGCAATAAATTCTTCAATCCACGCCCAAGCTTTCTCTACTCCTTCACCAGTTTCAGATGAGAATGTTAAGAATAAGTCTTCTGGTGGTTTTCCAAATGCTTTTCGAATCACGCTGACATGTTTATTCCATTTTCCACGAGGAATTTTATCACATTTCGTCATCACAATTCGATAAGGAATATTGTAATACTCTAAAAATTCACGCATTTGAACGTCTTCTTGACTTGGTTCATGTCTAAAGTCCACTAAGATAAGTACTAAACGAAGTGGTTCGCGAGTCGTAATATACTCCTCAATCATCTTCCCCCATTTTTTTCGCGTTCCTTCTTAGACACTTTAGCATACCCATATCCTGGTACATCCACGAAAATAGAACTGTTCATTAATATGATAGAAGTTCAATGTTTGGGTTTTACCCAGGTTTACTTGAAGTACGTGCTAAGCTTTTTACGTTGAATCAACTTATTAATAAAAGAAGATTTTTCCAACGTTTGAACGACCTGATAATGCAATTTCTGGAAGGTTTCCAGATGGATATTGCGCTGGTCCAACAGCACTAATTGTAAATTCGGCTTTATTAACCTTCATTTTCTAATCCTTTCTGAGTTGGCAACTTCACGAAGAATAGTAATACTGAACCCGATTAGGAACAAGATAATTAGTGAGAAATACACCATCTAATGAATTACCTGTCATTTGAGCGGTAATTCCTAGTAATGTCGTTCCTAAAATAGATGAGAATTTACCGAAAAATATTATAGAATCCAAAGAATTCATTTGCTCTGTTGGCTGGAATCAATTGACCGAATAATGAACGGCTGAGCGATTGTACCCCACCTTGAGCTGTACCAATTAGAATTGCTAAGATAAGGAAATCTGTGTATGAATTTAACCATAATGCCATCACACAAATTAAAAATATACGTACCAATTCCAAGGAATAATGTTTTTCTTGTTACCAAAGCGTTTTGATAAGTATCCATAAAGTAAACTAAATGGAAACGCTACGATTTGAACAATTAATAAGATAACAATCAAGCTATTGCTATCGAGTCCCATATCCGAACCAATTGCTGTCGCCATTTTAATAATCGTACCTACTCCGTCGATGTAGAAGAAGTAAGCAAGCAAGAATAAGAATACTTGTTTATGTTCTCCAATACGTTTAATCGTTCCCCATAAACGCATAAAACTTTCTTTAATAGGTTTCTCTGGTTTTTCAATAAATGATTTTTGAGTTACATGCAACCAGTACGGAACCGTAAAGATAAACCACCATGCGGCTGTAATAAAGAAACCAGCCATAACGATTGCATTTGAATTCAATCCACTAAACTGCATAATCATCATAAATAAAACAAACGGGAATACACTTCCGATATATCCGTACCCGTATCCAGCTGCGGAAATTCTATCCATACGATCATAAGTGGTTACATCCATAATCGAACTATCATAGAAAATGTTCGAAGCTGAATATCCGATTGCCGATAAGGTATACAATGCTAATAATAAAATCCATTGATCCGTTTCAGCAAACATCATTCCAATAACAGAGAATACACCTAGTAATGTACTCCAAGTAAACATAGGATTACGATATCCTTTGTAATCCGCTAAAGCTCCAAGAACAGGCGCCATAATCGACACGGCAAATGTCGCAATCGAGTTAGCATATCCTAAAAATGCAGTTGAATCAGCCGCACTAACTCCTGCGTTAGAGGATACTGTTTTAAAATACAACGGAAAAATGGCCGTAGTAATCATTAAAGAATAAACGGAATTGGCCCAGTCCTGCATAATCCAAGCGAATTCTTCTTTTGTGTAATGTTTCGATATTAAGGATTTCAATCCTTTCATGCTTTTATCTCCCTTAATCATATATTCTTAAATAAAAATAGAATGCAATATAATGCACCCATCATATCACATTCTATCCTAACATATTTTGTTGAAAATCCCTAGGAAATCAATCGATTTTCTTCATCATACAAATCTGGTTCGCCAGTTCCGTTCACAATGGCTTCTGTCACGACCACTTTTGTAATATCTTCACGACTTGGAATTTCAAACATTAAATCCATCATGACAGATTCAATAATACTTCTTAAACCACGCGCACCCGTACGACGTTCAATCGCTTTAGCAGCAATTGCTTGAAGCGCTGCTGGTTCAAACTCTAATTCCACGTTATCCATGGCAAAGAGTTTTTGATATTGCTTCACTAATGCATTCTTTGGTTTCGTTAAAATATCGACTAAATCGTCTTTACTTAACGGTTCTAACGCCGCAGTGATTGGAAGACGTCCAATAAACTCTGGAATTAGTCCGAATTTTTTTGTAAATCTTCTGGAATAATCAACTGCATTAAACTTTCATGACTTGATAAGTTTTTTTATTTGAAGATCCAAATCCAATGACTTTTTGCACCAAGACGCTCTTTTACGATTGTTTCGATTCCATCAAACGCTCCACCAACGATAAATAGAAATATTCGTTGTGTCGATTTGAATGAGTTCTTGATGTGGATGTTTACGTCCTCCTTGAGGCGGAACAGATGCAACAGTTCCTTCTAAAATCTTTCAGTAAGGCTTGTTGAACCCCTTCACCACTTACATCACGAGTAATGGATACATTCTCACTCTTACGGGCAATTTTATCAATCTCATCGATATAAATAATCCCTTTTTCAGCACGTTCAATATCGTAGTCTGTCGCCTGTAATAGTTTTAGAAGAATGTTTTCAACGTCTTCACCAACATAACCCGCTTCAGTCAATGTAGTCGCATCCGCAATCGCGAATGGCACATTTAAAATACGCGCTAATGATTGAGCTAAATAAGTCTTCCCAGAACCAGTTGGTCCAATTAAACAAATATTACTCTTTTGTAACTCAACATCGTCATCTTCACTAAATAAGTGATTAATACGTTTATAGTGATTATAAACCGCTACTGCTAATGATTTTTTTGCATGTTCTTGGCCAACAACGTAATCATTTAATACTTTTAGGATTTCTTGAGGTTTTAAGACCTCAATCATTTCATCCATCGTCATGGAAGAAAATTCTTCATCAATAATTTCTTTACATAAATCAACACATTCATTACAAATAAATACATCAGGACCAGCGATAATTTTCTTTACTTGTTCTTGTGATTTTCCACAAAATGAACATCTTACTTGTTTTGTTTCATCTTTATACAATCTGAAACCTCCATTCTTTTCCTGATTTTTCATTTTAAGAGTACCATAAGTCTCTATTTTCAACAAGAAATGTTGTTTCAAAAAGCGCCGGTCTCTAGCGAAACCGGCGCTTTCTTATTTAATTTTATAAAATTAAGCTTCTTTAGCAGAATCAGTAATTACAGCTAATGCTTTCTTCATTGAGATATCGTTTTTCAACATATCTACTGAAACAGCAGCACGAACTGCATCTTCTTCCATACCGTATTGAGCAGCTAATTCTTTTACTTCGTTAGCTACATCTTCATCAGTTGCTTCGATGCCTTCTTCTTTAACGATTTGTTCTAATACTAAGTTAGTCTTAGTACGAACGTCAGCGTCTTTTTCCATCATTTTGTGTAAATCAGCTTCTGTTGTACCAGTGATTTGGTAGTACATTTCAGGAGAGATTCCGTTACGACGCATATCGTTTAAGTAGTGTTCCATTTGACGGTGAACTTCGTCGTGAACCATTTCGTGTGGTAAGTCAACGATTTCAGCGTTTTCTACTGCTTTACGTAAAGCTTCATCTGCTACTGCTTCATCAGCTGCAGCGTTCTTTTCTTTTTCTAATTCAGTACGAATTTTTTCTTTTAATTCTGCTAATGTTTCAACTGAATCATCAACATCTTTAGCGAATTCATCTGTTAATTCAGGTAATTCTTTAGTTTTTACTTCGTGAACTTTAACTTTGAACACTGCTTCTTGACCTTTTAAGTTTTCAGCATGGTATTCTTCTGGGAAAGTCACTTTCACTTCTACTTCATCGCCTTCTTTAGCGCCAACTAATTGGTCTTCAAAACCTGGGATGAATGAACCTGAACCTAATTCTAATGAGTGGTTTTCACCTTTTCCGCCTTCAAAAGCTTCATCACCTAAGAAACCTTCGAAAGTCGATCACTACTGTGTCACCTAATTCAGCTGCATCTTCTTTTACAACTAATTCAGCTGCACGAGCTTGTTCTTGTAATAAACGATCTTCAACATCTTGTTCAGATACTGTACGATCTTGTTTTTCAACAGTTAAGCCTTTGTATTCACCTAATTTAACTTCAGGTTTAACAATTACTTCTGCTTTAATAACCCATGGTTTACCTTTTTCGATTGATTCGATATCGATTGTTGGTTGAGTTACTGGGAAAATTCCAGTTTCTTCAACTGCGTTATCGTATGCATCTGGTAAAAGAATGTTTAATGCATCTTGGTATAAAGCTTCTTCACCGTACATTTTTTCAAATACTTGACGGCTTACTTTACCTTTACGGAAACCAGGTACGTTTCACGTTCTTTTTAACGCGGTTAAACGCTTGGTCCAAACCTTTTTTAATATCTTCTTGTGAGATTTCAAATGTTAAAACAACTTTATTTGTTTCAACTTTTTCGAATTTTGCTGTCATATTATTCCTCCATAAATTCATTATTCACCTTAAAGATGAATGGATTTACATACTCATTTATTTTACAATACTCTTCCTCTTTTGTAAAACATAATTGACTTATTCGGGTTTAATTTAACAAGAATTTTGAATAGAGATTAAGAAAAGGTAACAAAAGCAATAGTTTTTCTCATTTTTTGCCCAAAATGTTATAATAGACGCCATAGGAGGGATAAAATGATTCAATATCCAAAAGGACAAAAACAATTATCACGGGCTACTCGGTCTCAAACAATGCAAACAAATTATAGTAGTCGCGGTATGGGTTTAGAGAACATATTGAATCAAACCAATGAACTCTATCGCCTTCAAAAACGAGCGGTCATCCACAAGAAACCGACACCGATTCAAGTCGTTAAAGTAAACTACCCTGCCCGTAGTGCAGCGCAGATTACGGAAGCCTATTTTCGTCAGGCATCGACAACCGACTATAACGGTGTGTATAAAGGAAGATATATCGATTTTGAAGCGAAGGAAACGAAGAATAAAACTTCTTTCCCATTAAAAGAATATTCATGAGCATCAGCTAGAACATATGAAAGAGTGCTGTGAACAAGGCGGTATCGCATTTGTTATTTTTTATTTTTCTAGTTTGAAGGAATATTATTTACTTGAATATAAATGGATCGAACAATTCGTTCATGATTCAAGCACAAAACGTCAATCAATCCCGTTGACCTATATTAAAGAACATGGTCAATCAATTTCTCTATCGCTGCAAATGACGCTAAATTACTTAGATGCAGTAGATAGCTTATTATAAAGGAGGTCAATCTATGACTGAAAACAATACTGAACAAACCCGTTCATCTCAGCACCGTCATACAAAGAAAAAGGCACCTACTTCTTCTAAGAAAAAACTCTGGAAGAAAATTTTAATTGGTATTGCCGCTTTTGTGACTGTGGCTATTATTGCGATCGTCGCAATCTTCGCTTACTACGGTGCGACTGCTCCTACCATTCAAGCAAGTGATTTAGAAGGAGCTACTGAAACTAAAATCCTTGATAAAGATGGCGAACTTATTTATTCACTCGGTGGTGAAAAACGAGATCTTATCACCAGCGAACAAGTTCCTCAATTACTAAAAGATGCGATTACTTCAATCGAGGACAAACGCTTCTACTCTCATATGGGGATTGACCCAATCCGTATCGCAGGATCATTCCTACGAAATGCAAAAGCCGGTCAAATTACTCAAGGTGGTAGTACTATTACTCAGCAATTAGTGAAGTTAGCCGTATTCTCTACGAAGAAAGAAGACCAAACCTATAAACGTAAAATTCAAGAAATTATGCTAGCACTTCAATTAGAGCGTAATTACTCTAAGGAACAGATTCTTACGTACTATTTAAACAAAGTGTATATGGCAAATAATGTCTATGGATTTGGAACTGCATCACACTACTACTTCAATAAAGAATTATCTGAATTAAGTCTACCTCAAGTAGCGCTTCTTGCCGGAATGCCACAAGCACCTAATTCATACGATCCATATGCGAATGCTGATCAAGCAAAAGAACGTCGTGACTTAGTACTCTATTCCATGAAAGAAAATGGAAAAAAATTTACAAAAGAACAATATGATCAAGCGGTAGCTACTCCAGTTACTGAAGGCTTAATCGCACATAATAACAAATGTTGATAGTAATGATAAAGCACTTGTTTACGATTCGTTCGTAACAATGGTTTTTAAAAAGAAGTTCAAGAAAAAAACAGGACTTGATCCTTATAACGATGGACTTACGATTGAAACAACTATCGACTCAAAAAGCGCAACAACGTTTATACGATATCGTTAATACGAATGATTACATTCAATACGTGAATGACAAAAATTCAAAACGCTGTTGTAATGTTAGACACAAAAAACTGGTGCGGTTCGTGCCGTAAACGGTGGTCGTAAACAAACCACATTACTCGGCTATAACCGAGCAACTGACAATTCACGTAGTACAGGTTCTACAATCAAACCTGTAATCGACTACGGTCCAGCCATCGAATACTTAAATTATTCTACTGGTCAAACCATCATGGACCAAAGAACAACATATTCAAATGGTGTTGAATTAAACAACTGGGATTTCAGTCACAAAGGTGCAATGACCTTACGTACTGCCCTCGTTTATTCTAGAAATACAACAGCCTTGCAAACCTTTAAAGCTGTTGGCGAAACAAATATCAAGTCATTCTTAAATAATCTAGATATTCAAATTAAAAATGATGGTCAAGACTATTTAGTAGAAAGTAACTCGATTGGTGCAGATATTTCACCAATTAAAATGGCTGCCGCATATGCCACATTTGGTAATTACGGTACTTATTCAAAACCGTATACTGTAACGAAAGTCACAACTCGTGATGGCCAAGTAACCGAGTTTAAACCTGAACAAAAACAAGCGATGAAAGATTCAACAGCGTATATGATTACGGATGTACTAAAAGATTCATTCAAATATGGTTTCGCAACTCAAGCGGCTATTCCTGGTTTACCTACTGCAGCGAAAAACTGGTTCATCTAACTACACTATTGAACAAAAACGTGCAATGGGAGCTAGTGATTATGAAGATATCATTCCTGACTCATGGTTTATCGGCTACTCTACCGACTACACAATTTCTGCATGGACTGGTTATGATAATCCGTATGAACAAGGTGGCGGTGTGGACACTACCGAACAAGAATACTCAAGACTTATTTATTACTACTTAATGAAATATATGGCTGAATCTTCTAGCGGAGATGATTGGGTACAACCAGACAGTGTTGTCAAACAACAAATCGAAATCGGTTCAGACCCATTAAGCTTACCTGGGCCAAGAACTCCAGCTAACATGATTGCAACTGAGTTATTTGTTAAAGGTCATGTCCCTACTCAACAATCTAAGAACTATGGAACGAAGATTGAAGGGACCAACTGGTTTGAAAGCTACTTACGATAAGAGTAAGAAAGACGTTGACTGTAACGTGGGATAATTATCAAACAAACTCTAAAGATAAGCCACAATACAAAGTCACTGTGAACGGGACAAACACAAACTGTTTCAACAAATAAAGTGACATTCCAAAACTGTCAGTGGTCCTAGCGTATCGGTAACTCTAGTTGTAACGGTTGGTAAAGATAGTTCTGACCCGATTACAAATGAGTTCCAACTAGAACAACCAACAACAGCTGAGGAACGTACGACTCAACAAAACCAGCAACAAAACAATCGTCAGCAAAACAACAATAACAACAACAACAATAATAATGAACAAACGACTCAAGAAGCTCGAAATCAATAGTTCAAATAAAAAGGCAATTCTCCTTATGAGAATTGCCTTTTTGCTTATTCAACGCCAAAATAAAACCCCATGACAAGTTGTCATGGGGTTTCCAGTTTTACATCTACCTCTCAGTAGAGTCAAAGTCAATCAATGATTACTTAGCATATTCGACTGCTCTTGTCTCACGAATAACTGTAACTTTAATATGTCCTGGATATTGGAGTTCTTCCTCAATTTGATTTTTGATGTCATGCGCTAAAATAATCGCTTTTTCATCACTAATCTTGTCAGGTTGTACCATTACACGAACTTCACGTCCAGCTTGAATCGCAAAGCTGCGTTCAACACCTTCATGTTCTGTTGCAATAGCTTCTAATCTTTCTAATCGACGAATATAGTTTTCGATTGATTCACGTCTTGCACCTGGGCGAGCTGCTGATAAAGCATCTGCTGCTGCTACAAGTACCGCGATTGTTGAAGTTGGCTTCTACATCTCCATGGTGAGAGGCAATCGCATTAACAACAATCTTATTCTCTTTATATTTCTGAGCGATTTCTGCTCCGATTTCAACGTGCGAACCTTCAATTTCATGATCGAGTGCTTTACCGATATCGTGAAGTAAACCTGCACGTTTTGCAAGGTTCACATCTTCACCTAACTCACCTGCCATTACACCAGCAAGTTTAGCTACTTCGATACTGTGGTTCAATACGTTTTGACCGTAACTAGCTCTAAAGTATAAACGACCTAAAATCTTAATCAAATCAGGATGTAATGAGTGAATTCCAACTTCGAACGTTGCTTGTTCACCGATTGTACGAATACGCTCATCCATTTCTTTACGAGATTTTTCAACCATTTCTTCAATACGTGCAGGATGAATACGACCGTCTGAAATTAATTTTTCAAGTGTCATTTTCGCGATTTCACGACGAATTGGGTCAAAACCCACTTAATACCACCGCTTCTGGTGTTTCATCGATAATCACATCAATTCCTGTCAATGATTCAAGGGTACGAATATTACGTCCTCACGTCCGATAATACGACCTTTCATTTCATCACTTGGTAACGTCATAACCGTTACTGTGTTTTCTGAAACTAAGTCCGCTGCGGAACGTTGAATCGCTTGAAGAATAATGTTTTTAGCATTTTTATCTGCTTCATCTTTTGCAAGCTGCTCAGACTCTTTAATCATGATGGCACGTTCCTTACTTAATTGTTCAGTCATGTCCTTCATGATAATCTCTTGCGCTTCTTCTTTACTGATTGTAGAAATACGTTCCAATTCTTCTTGTTGTTTTGCAACGAGAGCTTCAGCTTGATTTTCCCTTTTTCTGTTACTCTCTCAAGTTTTTCTTGGATTTTTGTTTCCTTCGTTTCAATGGATTGTTCACGTTTTTCTAGAATTTCATCTTTGCGATCTAAATTCTTTTCACGTTGAATCATTCTCTTTTCTTGAAGAAGTACTTCATTTCGTCTTTCTTTTAACTCATTTTCAACTTCAGCACGATATTTATGATTTTCTTCTTTTGCTTCTAATAATACTTCCTTTTTTAAACGGTCAGCATCTTTTTCTGCATCTTTGATAATCATTTCAGCCGATTCGCGAGCTGCTACTAACTTTTTCTCGTAATTTGATTTGAAACCAATATATCCAGCAACAATTCCAATTATTAAAGCTAAGATCGCGAGGCCACCTACTACTACTGAGTCCATTGAGTCACCTCCGTCTCTATTTAAATTTTTTTAATCAAAAATAAATTGCATTGATAATTTTTATGGTTAAATGTGATTTAACACATAATATTATTGTATTCTTGAAACGTGTTAAAGTCAATTCATTTAAAGAATTTTTTTCAAAAAAACAAAAGGCTTTCAACAGCGAAATAAAAACATCGATTAGTCCCTAAGACTAATCGATGTTTTCAAAAATTATATGATTCATTTTCTTGTCTTGTTTGTATAAAACGAAAATCCTAAAGCAATCATTACAAGTACAGTTGCAATAAACATTGTACTCACAAGTGGTGATGTACCTGTGTTTGGTAAATCTTTTTGTGGTTTTGATGGTTCAGGGGTTGGAACAGCAGGTGATGTACCTGTGTTTGGTAAATCTTTTTGTGGTTTTGATGGTTCAGGAGTTGGAACAGCTGGTGCCGTATACTTGTTTTTAAACGTTGTATCTGCATCATATGTTACAGTAGCAACATATTCTGTGCCCTCTTGTTTCACCTCAACAGAAACGTTTTTGGCGCTCTTATCGTAAGTGATTTGGGCATCATCGCCACTTACCTCTACAACTGTGAATTTGTAAGTTCCGGCTTTTTCAAATTCAACATCTTTAAATGTAATGGTACCATCAGCAGCATTTTGAGCTGTTTGGACAACATTTCCATTTTCATCTAATAGATTAATGTGAATTCTCCCTCTAGCAATTCACGACCTTCTAATTCTTTCTTGAATGTGAGGTCTTGTTTAACTCGCTGAAAGAATACGGTTTGTAATCACTGAGTTTGTGCTTTCTGTTACAACCTCATGAGTATATCCTTCTGGAATATCTATTTCTTCAACAGTGTACTCATAAGCTACTCCATTATTAGATTCAGGTAATTCTGTGAAAGTATGTTCCCAATGATTTGCATCTGACAATTCAATAGCTTCACCATAGTTTTCACCATTTTGTTTCAATTGAACTTTAATCGCTTTACGTAAGCCAAGTTTATTTTTATTATCTTCCCATTCTTTTTTAACAGAATGAGTTGTCGTTTTACGTGTATTTGTGATCGTAAATCCTTCTTTTTGAGTAGCTTTACCAGTAATGACTGTATCGTAGTCTTTACCATAGTTTTCATCAATGACTTCTTTTACTTGGTAATCAGTCACGGTTGGGTCAAGTGTCTTACCGTCAATAGTCAGTTTGAAGACACCTTTCCAGTCATTAGCATCATTTAAGACCATTGTTGCAAAAACAACATCTGGATTACTTGCACGACTTAGTTCCACTTTAATACTTGAAATAGAAGCATCTTTTTCCCCATTCCAAATCTTGGCAACTGGAATGTATTGTGGCAATTGGTTTGAAACAGCATTTGTTTCACCAAATACAGTTGGGCTTTCAGCATCACGGTTTGTATAGAAAACATTCGTTGCTGTTAGTGTATCTGTTGCACCATCAGTATATTCTGGAGTTTTCATATCCACTACGAAGTTCACGACTTCTCCTGGGACAATCTTTTCACCCTTATTCAGTACAATCTTGATGGCTGTTACTTTTGTAAAATCAGCAACTTGATCAGCTGTTACCCAGCCACTCGCCTGCGTTGCATCATATGGAGTTGCAGGTAATGTCGTTGAAGTATGATAATAAACAGTATATTTACTTTCAACGTCCAACGCTTTAGTTAGAACAGGTGTGAAGCCTGAACCATTTTTATCCCCTACATAAGGCAGGCGATCATACAACGTAAATGTTTCGATATCGTACGTACTATAGTTCTTCGTTTGTAGTTGATATTTATACTCTTGACCATAGTTGTGTTGAACTAACTCTTGCGTCCAACTTCCATCACTTTTCGAAATATATTTTCTCAGAACGAATTTCAGTCGGTAAGTTTACAATCGTAGAAGATTTTGCGGCTACGATTCTATCTGGAACTTTTCCATCTGGCGTCTCAATCTTAAACACATTGTCTAACATTGTTTGTGACGTTACATTACTTGCTAAAGGAGAAAACTCTTTTGCAACTAGAAATACATGGTTATCTGTATTTTTCTTATAATCATCAGCTTTCTGAACGGCTGTTGGCATTGCCTCTTTCGTAATTGTTGCTGAAACAATTGCTGTAAAGTCACGACCAATCGTTTTGTCATTGTAGAAATCAAGATCTTTTAACTCAAAAATTACTGCTTGGCGACCGCTGCCATTGTAATTTTCAACGACTCTTGGTTCACCCTTTACCATGTTTCTATGCTCTTTTTTATCAATATAGTACCCTTCATAAGTGATTCCCTCAGGTAAGACATCAATCACTTGAGCTCCATTTACACGACGGTTGACTGATAAGTTACTAAAATCAGCAGTAACACTATATTCAACAACTTCTCCTAAATTACCTGTAGGATTTGAACGAGTCATCTTCGAAATACGAATTTCTTCTTCCTTGACTCTTACATCTTCATAGGAAGTACTTTTGTTTGTAGAGAACTTTCCGTCTTCACCATAGCCATCCACTAAACCTTCAGCGTGCATACTATTATTGTATCTAACAGGATCTTTACGCTCAGTTTCATCAAATGGATTTAACAATTTAGTTTGAATAAAAGTAGATGTAATTTCTCCTGCTTGAAGAACTTTCCCATCTTGAAGCTTGATTTTTATACTGTTATAAGTACGATTTACTTTTTGATAGGTGTCTTTCTTTAAAGTTCCTGCATAAATTTGTTTTGCTTGATTTGTGACTTTATTATAGGCATCTTCGTCTACAATCACAATTTGTTTCTACCTTTAGCAATACTTCCTAATTTCACTTCAGTACCATCTGCTTTTACACCATATACATCCATATCAAATGGTGCATTGGAAACAGGAGAACCGACTGAGTAGAAATACATTCTTTCATCTAAGTCTTCATCAACTAATGTTAATTCAGAAATTGTACTTGGAGAAGTATTCGTAAACCCAAGAATCCATGTCGCTACAGATGTATCTGGAGCACCAGCATCAACGTTTAAAGTTTGTTTATCGTTATTAGACTTACGGAAAGAAGAATCACTAATCAATTGTCCAATGAGTTTAAATTGAATATCATCGCTTACTGTTAATTTAGGTTCTGATTCTCCTTGTTGGATAAATGTCAATTCTGTTTTTGCGTTATTAACAATATTTGTTTTTGTTTTAGCATCTGGGAAACTTAAAACAAGTCTCTCCTCACGTAAAGCAAGTTCCGCTTCACTATTTGAGTCATTTAGAGTGTCACTACCAGTAATGGTTTTACTAACTGTTCCATCAGCATTTAATGTCCATCCTGGATTTTTAGCAGGATCAAAGACAGCTGTTCCAGTAGTTCCATCTGCTTTTTGATACGTTGGCAGTGTATCTGTAATGGTGATTGATTTCGCTGCACGAGTTTGTGCTTTACCATTCCCCCAGTTTTGAGTTTGTCCACCACCTGCAGTATTCGTTGATAAACTGAATTGGAAAGTAACATCTGCGGCTTTTGATATTGATTCCCCCGTTGCCTTACCACCATAAATATCACGGTTATCAATGGTATACGCTTGTGTAGTATTTGTCCCGTTATATTTAAACAATGACTGTTTATCGACTTTTACTTTATAAATTAATGTATCTGTTACTTCCTTTAATGTGTTTCCAGTACTATCTTTTAACACGATTTTCGGAGAGAACGTATACCCTTCCGGAGTTACACGATCCTTAAATTCAAATGTAAAAGGAAAACTTGCTGTGGTTGTTTGCGTAATGTCTGATAAGTATACTTTTAATAGACCTGGTGTCGAATTATCTACGCTCTTCACTGGTCCACCAGTCGCAACTGTAAAACTCTCGATATACTCTGTTGGATAAGTAAACTCGATATATCCTCCAATGATAGGATTAGCTACTTTTGAACCATCTAATTGAACATCTCCTTGACGATTCTTTGTTGTATATTGCGCGTCGCTACCTGTTGAGTTTGTAGCAGTTACTTTTACTTGACCGATTTGTGCATTTACCCCTAAAGCACCTGTAGCTGTGGCTTCGTTTGCTTCAGAAGTAGTATTTTCTGTACTCACCGTCGTTTCAACTGCTGGTGTTTCAGTAGTTTCAGTACTACTTGTCACTACTGTTGTAGGTTCACTAACCTCCTGCGCATATGCAAAATGTTGGCGCTACTTGATTCGTTAATAATGTGAATATTAATAATGTTGTTGATAATTTATGAATAAACCTCTTCATTTCGCTCTCCTTCTTTTCTAAATATATTCTTCAATAAAAGTTCATATACATTATACTGTATCGATGTGAGTTAACCAAGAAAGAACCAAGACCAATTTTCTTCCTTTAAAAAGAATTTTTTTCACATTTGAAAACCCAATTTAAGAAAAAAGAGCCGGATAAACCGACTCTTTCCCTATTATTTACTTAAATATTCTTTTGAAGATGCATTCAATTCTTCTACGATTTCGTTTACTTCTTCAAGAGTTTGAACAATCGCACCTGATGCTAATGGATGTCCTCCACCACCATGGTTTTGAGCAATCACATTCACGATTGGGCCTTTAGAACGAAGATTTACTCGGTAGCTTCCATCTGGTTGCTCAACAAATAACGCCCAGCAATGAATGCCTTCAACCGTACTTGGAAGTGAAATAACACCCATGTGTTTGATCTTCTTCAATTCCAAAGTGCTCTAAATCCTTTTGCGTTAAAATAGTAGCTGCAACGCCATTCTCAGAAATTTCCATGTTTTGGTAAATATAACCTGCTAAACGGCTCACTGAAACTGGGGTTTGTAATCATATGATAAGCAATTCCTGAAATATCTACATCAAATTCTAATAATTTAGATACCATTGCAAATGTTACAGCTGTCGTTGCTGGATAAAGGAAGCGACCTGTATCTCCAACAATACCTGCATATAATGCATTTGCTGCTTCTTTTGAGACGTTCCAAGTACTTTCTTCACCAAATGCAAAACGACATAAAATTTCGCTTGTACTACTTGAATTCGTATCTACAAATGAAATGGCACCATAAACATCTCTATCTGGATGGTGGTCGATTTTAATTACTTTAGATGGATCAACTTCAAATGGGCAGTCAATACGTGGTGTATTTGCACAGTCTAAAACAATAATCAGTGCAGCATCAAATTGTTCCTGGGTAATTTCATCCATTTCTCCAATATAACTTAGTGAACTAGGCATTTCACCTAATAAATACAATGTTTTTTCTGGATAAGTAGCGCGAATAATTTCTCTTAGTCCTACTTGTGAACCAATTGCATCTGGGTCTGGTGATTCATGACGCAAGATAACAATCGAATCTGCTTTTTTAATTTCTGCATCAATCTTTTTAAAAAACTCTGTATAATTCATTATTTAATATTTCCTTTCATCCAATGATTGGACTGATTTTTATTGTAAATACAACATCTTATAATACTCTTATTTGGTCGTAATTTCAATTTTTCTTAAAGGCTTTCACTGCCTCTTTTAACTCAGCATCCACTTCTAATATTTGACTCTTCGTAACAGAAGGAATTCCACACGCTAGCGTATGTCCTCCACCGCCGAAAGCTTGCGCAATATGATTCACGGTTGGCCCTTTTGAACGCAAATGAACTCTAAAGGTGCCATCCTCTTGTTCCACATACATACTCCATGCCAGAATCCCTTCAACCGTTCCAGGAACTGAAACTACAAGTGAAGCTAATTGGTCAGTAGCTTGGAAACGTTCAAGCACTTCTTTTGTTAAAACTACACTCGCCATGCCTTCAGGAGACACATTTATATTCTCGTAAATATACCCTGTCATTCGATTCACATTCAGCGGTTTTGTAATCATTTTATCGGCAATCCCAGCCAAATCTACATCGTGTTGTATCAATTTTGATACAAGTGCAAAAGTTTTTGAAGTAGTTGACGGATATAAGAATCGACCGGTATCCCCGATGATTCCTGCGTAAATCACGTTAGCTGCTAACTTATTCATTTGAAATGGAGTTGCTTCGTCAAAAGCAAACTCAGCCATTATTTCACTGGCACTGGCCGCAGTTGTATCCACATAACAAATCTTTCCATAAGGTGTCACATTTGGATGGTGATCTATCTTAATTACTTCATCGACATTCACTTCAAATGGACAATTGATAAGTCTCGGTGTAGAACAATCGACAACAATAACAAGCGAGTTATCGAACACCTCTTGAGTGATTTCATCCATGTCGCCGATATACTTCAAGTTTTCTGGCATATCTCCAATAACGTAAACAAACTTTTCTGGATAGGTTGCCTTAATGAGTCCACTTAGACCTATTTGCGACCCCAAAGCATCTGGGTCTGGTTTTCTATGTCTTAAAATCACGATTGAATCGGCTTTTTCAATCTCTGTGATAATTCCTTTTAATAATTTTTTGTAATTCATTCTTAGTTTCTTTCCATTAATTGATTTGACATAATTGCTTTAGCAACAATTGAGTTTTCTAATAATACTGAAATATCTAATTTCGATACTTTACGACCATTATCGAGCATTTGAATTTGAATCACAATATGACTTTCGATTGGAATCATCTTCAAGTAATGCATTTCTAATTGTTCAATCACGGTGTTACGACGTTGACTTCTATGAATAAATTCTTTTGAAGCAACCGAAACCACTTCACATAATACCCCAAAAGAAAGCATCCCAAGGTTGTTCGTCATTTGTGGTGTTACTGTAAAGCTAAAGTTAGCGCCTGTTGGATTCACTTCAACGATTTCTAAGTTTTCACTCACATCATCTTCAAATGTATTCCCGACTTGCGGTTGACGTTGTGTCAGTTGCATCGCCTTCATAACATCTCGTCTTGAAATGATTCCTATTAATTCCATATTGTCTTGAACAACAGGTAACATTTCCAACCCATTCCAAATCATTGAATGCGCCACGCTCGCTACCGAAGCGTGTAATTTTGACACAGATGGATTCTTCGTCATTACACGTTCCATTGTTAGAGTATCTGCTTTTCCCAAAATATCTTTAGCAGAAACAACCCCTACTAATCTGTTCGAATGGTTTACAACTGGGAAACGCGAATTTCCAGTCTTTTCACTCAACTCGCGATACTCTCTAACGGTTTGATCCATTTTTAAATAATGCGTGTTATCGATATCATTATAAATATCGGCAACAATCATAATTTTCTTTTTAATCAATTGATCGGTCATCGCACGGTTGATGAGGCTGGCGACCGTAAATGTATCGTACGTTGTTCCCATGAGCGGAATTTTAAGCTCATCCGCTTTTTGAATTAATTGAGGTGTTGCTTGGAAGCCCCCAGTAATTAAAACAGCAGCCCCTTGGTTTAAGGCAAGTAATTGAGCATCTTCACGGTTCCCGATAATCACAAGTGATTCAGGCTGAATATAGCGCGTCATCGCATCTAACGTCATCGCACCGATAACGAAGCGGTTTAAGATTTTATCTAATCCTTCGTGCCCACCGAATACTTCCCCTTCAATAATCTTAATAATTTCTCCAAAAGATAGTTTTTCTAGATTATCTTTTGTCTTACGTTCAATACGAATCGTTCCAACACGTTCAATGGTTGAAACAATACAATATTCTCAGCTTCCTTGATAGCACGATAGGCTGTACCTTCGCTCATTTCCATATTCTTCGCAATCGAACGAACTGAGATTTTTTCTCCAACTGGGAGTGATTCAATATAACGAATAATTTGTTGATGCTTTGATGTCATAATATCCCCTCTGTATTAAAAAAATGAAACACCTTGCTTAAACTGTACTATTATTGTACTAAAATTTTGCAATAAATACTAGAGCAAAAACAAAAAAACTGGTCAAAAAAGACCAGTTCTATCGCTATTTTATTCTGAAAATGGTGGTATTTCTTCTCCATGAGGACAATGCGTTGGATTTCCTAAGAATTCCGCTAATCGCTCTGTCATTTCAACGGTTGAGGCATGTTCAAGAATCTCTGCTTGATCATGAACAGAGTCTCCACTAAATCCTAGAGAATTTACTAGGAAGACTTCCCATATTTTATGAGAACGAATCAAACGTTCTGCAACTTTAATTCCCTTCCCTGTTAATTTTGCACCTTTATAACGGATGTATTCGACCGTACCATCATGGACAAGCTTGTTCAACATCTCTGTCGTTGAAGCTGCTGAAAGGTCCAGCATTTGATTGATGGCTTTATTCGTTACGAATTCATCTTTACCGCCTAATTTATAGATTGTTTTAATGTAATCTTCCTTATTTGGTGTCATAAGCCATCTCCTTTCTTTCCCTAACAGTATAGCATATTTCCCAGACGAAAAACAGAGCAAAGAAAGAGCCTTAGGAAACTCCTAAGGCTCTTTAGATTTTAAATCAATTATTTGATACGACCTGGGCGTTCTTTATATCCAAAGTATGCGTCAGCAAGAATTTCTTCCATATCAGCAACCATTGGTAAACGAGGGTTAGCAGGTGAACATTGATCTTCATAAGCAAGCATTGCAATTTCATGGATTGTAGCTAACCATTCTTTGTGGTTAACGCCTTGTGCTTTGAAGTTCATTTCGATACCTACAGCTTCCCCTAATTCGTAAACAGCTTTAGCTAAAGCGTCTACTGCTTCCTCAGGAGTTGAAGATGGTAATCCTAACATACGAGCGATGTCTTGGAATTTTTCATCCGCACGGTAGTAGTTATATTTTGGCCATGTAGCTGCTTTTGAAGGACGAGTACCATTGTAACGGATTACGTATGGTAATAGGATCGCATTTGTACGTCCGTGAACTGTGTGGAAGAATCCACCAATCTTATGTGCCATTGAGTGGCTCATACCAAGGAACGCATTCGCAAATGCCATACCAGCCATTGTAGAAGCGTTATGCATTTTTTCGCGTGAAACGAAATCAGCATTTTTCACACTGCTTACTAAGTTTTCAAATACTAATTTGATTGCTTGCAATGCTAAACCATCTGTATAGTCGTTTGCAAGTGTTGAAGTGTACGCTTCGATTGCGTGAGTTAATACGTCCATACCAGTATCAGCAGTTACAAAGTCTGGAACTGTCATAACTAATGCAGGGTCAACAATCGCAATTGTTGGTGTTAGTGAGTAGTCAGCTAACGGATATTTACGGTTATTAGCTTTATCTGAAATTACCGCGAATGGTGTTACTTCAGAACCTGTACCAGAAGTTGTTGGGATACCAACGTATTTAGCACGTTCCCCCTAATTCTGGGAATTTGAATGCACGTTTACGGATATCCATGAATTTTTGAACTAAGTCACGGAAGTCCACTTGTGGTTGTTCGTAGAACATCCACATAACTTTCGCAGCATCCATTACAGAACCACCACCAAGTGCAACGATTGTATCTGGCTCGAAGCTCTTCATGATTTCAGCACCCACGGTTTACTGTTGTGATGTCTGGATCTGGTTCTACGTCTGAGAATACTTCATAAATTACTTTGTTTGGACGTAATTCTAATTGTTCAATAACACGTTGTAAGAATCCTAATTTAACCATTGCTTGGTCAGTTACGATCATTACACGGCTTACATTTTTCATTTTTTGTAAGTATTGAATTGAATCGCGTTCGAAATAGATTTTTGATGGAACTTTAAACCATTGCATGTTATTTCTACGTCTCCCTACTTTTTTGATATTTAATAGATTTACAACGCTTACGTTATCCCCAACTGAGTTACGTCCGTAAGAACCGCAACCTAATGTTAATGATGGGATAAATGCGTTATAAACGTCCCCAATACCACCGAAAAGTAGAAGGAGCATTCCAGATCACACGAATTGCACGAACAACTCGTCCAAATTCTTTAGCTAATTCAGCATCTTCAGTATGAATCGCTGCTGAGTGTCCTAAACCGTGGAATTCAACCATTTGACGTGCTTTTTCAATACCGTCTTCGCGAGATTCTGATTTAAGTACTGCAATTACTGGAGAAAGTTTTTCGCGAGTTAAAGGTTCTTTTTCGCCAACTTCTTTACATTCTGCAGCAAGAATGTTTGTTCCTTCTGGAACTGAGAATCCAGCTTGTTCAGCGATCCATGCAGCTGGTTTACCAACGATGTTCGCATTTAATTTAGCACCAGCACAGTTTTTGCTGTTTGCTTTTACACCGAAGCAGAATTCTTCTAATAATGCTTTTTCTTTTTTGTTTACAAAGTAAGTGTGATAGCTCTTTAATTCTTCAACGAACTCATCGTAAATTTCTTTATCAACGATTGCTGCTTGCTCAGATGCACACACCATACCATTATCGAATGATTTACTCATTACGATATCGTGAGCTGCTTGACGAATGTTAGCAGATTTTTCAACATAAGCTGGAACGTTACCCGCACCTACCCCAAGAGCTGGTTTACCGCAAGAGTATGCAGCTTTAACCATCGCGTTACCACCTGTTGCTAAGGATAGTAGCAATTCCGTCGTGGTTCATTAAAGCGTTTGTTGCTTCAATTGATGGATGTTCAATCCATTGAACACAGTTTTCAGGAGCTCCCTGCTGCAATGGCTGCATCACGAACGATTTGAGCTGCATGTGCTGAACTTTGTTGAGCTGATGGATGGAATGCAAACACGATTGGGATTACGTGTTTTTAATGCGATTAAACGCTTTGAAAATTGCAGTTGAAGTTGGGTTTGTTGTAGGTGTGATACCACAGATAACACCGACTGGCTCAGCGATTAATGTTAATCCTGTTACTTCATCATCTGAAATAACGCCAACTGTTTTTGTGTGACGCATGTTGTGCACCACGTGTTCACAGGCAAATAAGTTTTTCGTAGCTTTATCTTCGAAAACCCCACGTCCTGTTTCTTCGATTGCATGTTGTGCTAATACACCGTGTTGGTCTAACGCAGCAACTGATGCTTTTGCCACAATGTAGTCAACTTGTTCTTGATTTAACAAGCGGAATTCATCTAAGGCTTTCAACCCATTCTCCACGAGACGGTTGATTTCTTGTTGTACTTGGTTGTTGTTTTTTTCTTCACTCACTTGTGATTTCCCCCAGTGTTTGTTATTTTTATCACATTCTTATCTTACACTATTTTTGTAAAAATGTAAACTATTTTCAACGAAAAAAATATCCTTTGAAAACAGATTCATTTATTTTCATTTCTCCTTTCATAATAAATTCCTAACCTATATCTTCATTTTAGTCATTTTTCCCTAAAAATATCAATACTTTTTGCGGTTTTTTTGTAAAGCCTTTACCTTATTTTTTTAGTATAAAAAAAGAAGCTAGACAAATGCTAGCTTCATATTTAAAAACAATTCACTTAAATTGATGTCTTCAAGTGTGATTTCTTTATTGGTTTGTGCTTCTAAAGATTCAAAATCAAAGTACTCATTAATGTTTAATTGATTAATCTGAAAGATTTGCTCAAACAGATTATCAGGAAGAGTCTTCTTCCAGCGGTAATCCGCAAAATAATGTGCGAGATCTTCCGTTTCAATTGTTGTATAGCCTAAGTCATTAAACTCGCTGACTTTATAATACAACCAAGTTTTAAATTGATTTTTTAAACTCTCTTTATCCATTGACTACTCTTCTTCAGTTGCTACTTCATCAGTATAAACTTCATTATTTGTTGCAGCAGATTCAGTAACAACGTGATGAATCGCAGCGCGTTCGAATGTAAGGATAACTCCTTCGCAATCAAGGTCAACTGTATGCTTTACAGTATCAATATTGTAGATTTCACCGTGTAATCCACCAATTGTAACTACTTTATCTCCAATTTTCATCGCATCTCTTTGCGCTTGAATTTCTTTAGCACGTTGACGTTGCTTACGTCCGAAGAACCAGAATGCTCCCCCTGCTACAACGATATATGCAATTAATAATGTCATTTGATCCATAATCTTACCTCATTTCCAATTTTATGTTTTTACTTTATCAAAAAAGTCGCTTTATTTCTATACTCTTTAGAAATTTCTAGCATTTTCTTTGTTGAAGCCATATTCTTCAAAGAAAGCTTCTCTAAACTCTAATAAGTTATCATCCATAATCGCTTGGCGAACTTGCTTCATTAAGTTTAATAAGAAGTACAAGTTATGATAACTTGTTAAGCGCAATCCGAACGTTTCGTCTGTCTTAAATAAATGACGAATATAAGCACGTGTATAATTACGACATGTGTAACAATTACATTTCTCATCCAATGGACGGAAATCACGCTCGTATTTCGCGTTCTTCACTACAAGACGCCCAGCACTTGTCATACAAGTACCATTACGAGCAATACGTGTTGGTAGTACACAGTCAAACATATCAACTCCGCGAATAACACCATCAATTAATGAGTCAGGTGACCCCACTCCCATTAAATAACGAGGTTTATTAGAAGGAATGAGTGGTGTTAAGTAATCCAACACTTCATTCATCTCTTGCTTAGTTTCACCAACGGACAATCCACCAATAGAATATCCTGGGAAGTCTAGAGAAATCATGTCTTTTGCATGTGCGATACGTAAGTCTTTATAACCTGCCCCTTGCAAGATTCCGAATAATGCTTGTGTATCTGGTGATTTATGGGCTTTTAATCCACGTTCTGCCCAACGAGTCGTACGAGCGATCGAATCTTTTACATAGTCATGCGTATGGTGGAAATCTGGACATTCATCAAAACTCATGATGATGTCTGCACCTAGTTTGTTTTGAACATCGATTGAGATTTCAGGAGATAAGAATAATTTAGATCCATTTAAATGGTTTCTAAAATGAACTCCTTCTTCTTCAATACGACGCATATCGCTCAGCGAGAAGACTTGGAAACCACCTGAGTCTGTTAAAATCCCTTTTTTCCAATTCATGAAGTTATGGAGTTTACCGGCTTCATCTACAATATCTGCACCTGGACGTAACCATAAGTGGTATGTGTTACTTAAAATGATATTCGCGCCCATTTCATCTAACTCTTCCGGAGACATTGATTTTACCGTAGCAAGTGTCCCAACTGGCATAAACATCGGTGTTGGAAAAGTCCCATGCGGTGTAATAATTTCCCCAAGACGAGCGCCTGTATGTTTTTCTGTTTTAATCAGTCTATATTTTACTGCAGGTTCTGTCATTTTATAAATCCTTTCTTCGTTTCATAACTACCTAACTGTACTCTACAAATCACAAAAAGTCCAATAAAAACGGGAGTTAGCTCGCGCTTCACTCCCACTTTTCTTCTATTATATTAATCTACAATTTTTGTATAATTGTAACTTGGCTCTTTTAATTTTTCGTCAAATTCTACTTCTAAATTATGCCCTTGGAAAAACCATTCATCCCCTGTTTCCACAAAATATGTAATGCCGTTTTCTACTACACTTACATAAGGATTACTTGGAGCATCTACTTCAACAGCTAGAGAAAATCCTTCATGGATTGGGCTGCATCCGTATACCTTTCCTAGGAAACGAACACCACGTTCTTTAGATACACCCATCTCTTCTTCAAACCACGCTTGCGCTTTCTTATCGATTGTTAATTGCATTGTATCCACTCTTTCCTTTAAATTTACTCTCTCATTCTATCATAAAATAGTAAAAAGTCGGTAAAGTTTGCTCACTTATTTCCGCTATATATGAATGAAACGCAATTTAGAGATGTTAAACTTGTGAATCCATTAGACTCATAAAAAGAAACTGTTTTCGATGAATCATCAGTTGCTAGTTGAATTTGATACACATTCTTGTACTTTTCTAAGGTCTGTTGTAACAATTTTGTGCCAATCCCCTGATGTTGGTATTCAGGAGTACACTAAAAATATCTTGAATAAACAAAATTGACGCTCCGTCTCCCAACCGCGCGCAATACACCAACGAGTTTTCCTTCTTCATTAAGCGCTGCTAATATATGAAGAGAATTTTTGTATGCTTCTTTCAGCATTGTTGGATTCTGAGTATAATTTGTCCATCCTACTGCTTCATATAAAGGCAGAACCACTTCTAAAGTGACAACTGGATTTTCAACATAACGGATCATTTGATTCAACCTCTTTCTATCATAATCATTTACTATGCTTTCATAAAAATTATAAATAAAAAAACTGGAATCCACAATAGTGAATTCCAGTTCTGAAATTGTCTAATAAGATTAGCCAAGTTTGTTATAGTATTCAACGACTAGTGATTCGTCAACTTCAGAAGTTAACTCGTCACGTAATGGTAGACGGTTTAATGAACCTTCTAATTTTATCTTCGTCGAAAGTAACGAACTCTGGACGACCATATAAAGCTTCTAAAGCTTCTTTAATGATTGTTAAGTTACGTGATTTTTCACGAACACCCACAACATCGCCAACTTGTACTTGGAATGAAGGGATATCTACGCGTTTACCGTTCACAGTGATGTGACCGTGGTTAACTAATTGACGTGCTTGACGACGAGTAGTTGCTAAACCTAAACGGTATACTACGTTATCTAAACGTTGTTCAAGAAGAACCATGAAGTTTTCACCATGTTTACCTTCTTTAATTTTGCCAGCTTTTTTGAATAAAGTAGCAAATTGACGTTCGTTCATACCGTACATATGACGTAGTTTTTGTTTTTCTTGTAATTGTTGACCATACTCAGATAATTTTTTACGGCTGTTTGGTCCGTGTTGACCTGGTGCGTATGGACGACGAGCGATTTCTTTTCCTGTTCCTGAAAGTGAAATGCCTAAACGACGAGATAACTTCCAGCTTGGTCCAGTGTAACGTGACATTGAACATTCCTCCAATAATTGTTTATTTTTTTGGAGTAAAATAATCGCGAAATCTTCGATTCGTGCAGTCACTACAAGGGTTCACCTTTGCAGCCGCGGTTACTACCTTACCCTAAAGGCTAGGACTGTTGACGAGCTTCTATATTTCTGCTGCATATTTTACACAAAAAATATTGTACCCTATTTCTGATGAAAATACAAGGATTTTACTTTATTTCCCACTCAAGAGATAAGTGGCAACATTTTTGTTCATCTGATTCCAATTGATGTAATGTTTGAACCCCGTTTTCTGTTTGTCGAACTTCATAAAAACTCTTAACGGTAGCTTCTGGAAGAATTTCCTTATCATACTTTACAAGGACTGATTTTAATGAATGAGTCTTAATAAAGTCCATCCCAAGGCTATCCATTACCCAATCAAAATACTTCGCGTTGTTCACATGGTGATTATAATCGATATCATTGAGGCGAACACGATACGTTTGCACATTCGCATTCTCTAAATCGATTTTAGGAACTCTTGGATTACGACGAGTATCTTTTTTATTCTCAATTGGATACTCACTTAATACTTCTTCGTCTAGTGAAATGAGTTTTCTCTCTTCAATATTAATCATTGAAAATGTCGTTAATGCGTCTACTAGTACTTCTTCGTCTAAAGACAAAATCGTATAACGACGGAACGTAAAGAACTTGTTATATCCAACTGGTTCTGTCTCGATAATAATTTCTTCTTCTAATTTGGGAAGGCGGTTCACCGTTAATTGGTTTTGAATCACAATCCACGATAAGCCTTTTTGATAAATCAAATCAGGATGCGCTAGACTGCGTTCTTGTTTACGCGAAGCAAGCATCATAATCCCAACGACATGGCTAAGAGATAACTCTCCTTTCCAGTTACACTCATACGCCTTCACAACATGATTCATACGACAAATTGATTCTACCATAGTACATCCTTTCGTAATTGACTAGTTCCACACATCGACACTATCTGTATTCAATACTGAAACAATTTCATGCCCTTTTGAATAAGATAATATAGTCGGTTGGTAAATGCATTATTTCATATAATTCTGGGTAATCTGGAAAGATTTCATACGCTTGATTTCCTTCTAGCGGTTGCGGATCAATCGTTTGATCGATTGGAGCAATATACCAAGTTTCATCATCAAAACGATGCGCATACCACTCATCCACTTCAAAAGTATGGTTCGCAATCACTAAAGGTCCATCAAAGCGGAATGGAATGAGGCGTCCTAATGTTTTTGTACGCTTTCCTGCTTGAATCGTTTTACGAATAATATCTAAGAAATAAGAGAAATCTTCAACCCATTCATCTAGTAGTTTATGTTCGTAATTTTGAACAACCACTTGGAAATCTTCCCCTTTTGGAATGACTTTTACTTGTCCATAATGGATTGGAATTAAAGTGTCGACCTCGTCCCAATTCTCCTCAAAATATTCTTCTACGAAAGTAAGCATATCTTCTGCTTCTTTTTGATACTCTTCATCAGCCACTAAAATTAGACGGTGACCATTCACTTCACGAATAAATTCCATAAAATCTCTCCTTTCACGTTTACTAGTGTACCTCATTTTTGAAAAATTTACCTGTATCATACCCGCAAACTGTAAAAATTTGTTATACTGAATGAAAGCAAGAAAGGAGCACATCGATGCAAAATAACCCTTTTTACAAGTTTTATCAAAAGTCTCTTGAAGAAAGAAAAGAAACTTTATTAAATCATCCAAACTTATCGAACGAAGCTAAAGCACTACTCGAAAAAGGTCTTGTACTACCAGAGTCCATTGCTAACCAAATGGTCGAAAATCAAATTGAAGTATACGGTCTTCCGTATGGAATCGTTCCAGAATTAATCGTGAACTGGAAAAAGCTATATTGTTCCAATGGTAACGGAAGAACCTTCTGTAATTGCTGCAGCAAGCTATGCCTCAAAACTAATCAACTTAGCTGGTGGAACTACAACGATTCAAGAAAAGCGTGAAATGATTGGAGAAATTGCCATTGTAAAATCTCCTCTAACACTTGAAGAAGTAAAAGCTAAACTAGAGCAACAAAGAGAATCGCTCTTTACGATTGCGAATAATGCTCATCCTTCTATCGTGAAACGTGGCGGAGGAATCCGAGAAATATGGGTCGAAGGAAAATCTACTGACAAAGAACGATTTTACATTTTCTACGTATCTGTTGATACAAAGGAAGCGATGGGAGCAAATATGCTGAACACCATCCTAGAAGCGCTCGTTTCACCAATTGAAGCATTGACTGGTGGCGAAAGTATTATGGCGATTCTCTCAAATCTTGCAACAAACTCAGTTGTGACAGCTAGATGTGTCCTCTCACCAAGAATCTTAGATACTAGAACAACTAAAGGTGAAGATGTAATAGATCGAATCGTTTTAGCAAGTGAATTTTCAAAAGCGGACCCTTACCGTGCAACAACGCATAATAAAGGTATTATGAATGGTATTGATTCTGTCGTTATCGCTACCGGAAATGACTGGCGCGCGATCGAAGCTGGTGCTCACGCTTATGCAAGTTTAAACGGCCAATATCAACCACTGACAAGCTGGACAAAGGATGAAGCTGGAAACTTAGTGGGTACTATCACTCTTCCACTTCCTGTTGGAACGGTTGGAGGTTCTATTTCCATTCATCCAGGCGCACAGTTTGCCCACGAGTTACTCGGTCATCCAAGCGCTATTGAATTAGCTGGAATTATTGCCTCGATTGGTTTAGCGCAAAACCTTGCTGCTGTACGAGCTCTTGTGACTGACGGCATTCAAAAAGGACATATGCGACTCCAAGCCAAATCATTGGGACTTGCTGTTGGCGCAACAGAAGAAGAACTTCCACTTCTGATGAACTTACTCGCTAAAGCCCCACACCTAAATCAAGAAACTGCCAAATCTTTATTAGAAGAATTAAGAAAATAAAAAATAGACTTCCATAGCCCCATGCTAAGGAAGTCTTGTTTATTTAGATTATCTTTCGTCTTCAGTGTATTCCATTAATGTGAAGATATCGTATTCGCTAATTTTTTCGCGACCTTTCAAGTCTGTTAACTCTACTAAGAACGCTAAACCAACTACTTCACCGCCAAGTTTTTCAACTAATTTTGCAGCCGCAGCCATTGTTCCACCTGTTGCTAATAAGTCATCACAGATAAGAACTTTTTGACCAGGTTTTACAGCATCTTTGTGTAAATGTAATTCTGCTGAACCATATTCTAAATCATATTCAACAGCGACTGTTTCACGAGGTAATTTCCCTTTTTTACGAGCTGGTGCAAAACCAATTCCTAATTCGTACGCTACTGGACATCCAACGATAAATCCACGTGCTTCTGGTCCAACAATCATTTCAGCGCCAATTCTACGAGCGTAATCAACAATTTGTTGTGTTGCATATTGATAAGCTTTTCCGTCCGCCATTAATGGAGAAATATCACGGAAAATAATACCCTCTTTAGGATAGTTTGGAACACTAGCAATATATTCTTTCAAGTTCATTGAGAACTCCTCCTTTTATTTACCTTGTTGTGAGTCCATCCAACTCTTTAGTTCTTGGAACTGGCTATAGTTGAATTTCTTTTTCAAGCAACATTTGTTCATTTAACTTTTTTTCAATAAGGTTGACTCTTCTAAGTCATTTGTTTTTGGACTTTCGTTAATCATCAAATGTCCATCTACTATTTTAACAAATTCCAACTCAAAAAAACACTTTTAATATCACTCGGAATTGTTCGACTGGAATTTTTGAGGAATCCAGCCACCGAAACTAATTTTTTTCATTGTAAGGAATTTGTCCATGTGATTGGATATATTTATACACACTACCAAATTTAGGCTTGTCCGGAATACCAGTTGTCACAACGGAATTCTTCGTATACGCGATGACATAAAGTGGTTGTGTCCATTCCATTTTTAAAGAAGGATTCCACTTCATCCATCTTTTTCTGGTAGGTCGAATAACACAATTGCTTTAGCAGTTGGGATTTTCATTTGCAGCTACAAAGATGCAAAAATCCATCACACTTGAAGTGCTTGGAATTCTTGTTTCTAGTTCCTTCAAGTACACCTCGTTTGTTAGCTAGATAAAGTGCATTTTCAACAGCTAGATGATCTTTTGTAATCTTAGAAGTGCGCCAGTCGATAACGACTCTACCTTTAACAGCAATATCTTTTACTAATAATTGAGGAAGACGATTATTTTGCCATTCATTAATCTCTAATGTCCCAGCAATACTAATCTTCGTATCTGGTTGAAGTGATGCTGCCCATTCCCCTTTACTAAAGACCATCGCCTGAAGTGTGTTTGAAGAATTGGACTCTTTCAAATTAAGTTTCAAGTGCTGTTTATCCGCTCCGAGTAATTGAGTCGAAGCTACTTGAATCCCTTCTACAGAAACGACTGGTTCTGGGTTATCCGTGCCAAAAGGTTTTAAGCTGGCTAGTGATTCAATCCAATCAACTGTAATCTCTTTTAACGGAAGAACTTCATCAATCGTTAACGTCGCCTTCGCATCTAATAAATCTTGATGGTCTTTTGCATATTGTTCTAATCCCCTCGATAATCGTTGGAAGCAATATCGTTTCAACTGTTAATCCAGCAGCCATATGATGTCCACCGAATTTTAGAAGATGATCTTTCACACTAGTTAACGCATCATAGAGATTAAATTCTCCAAATGAACGACCGCTACCTTTTACTGTTAAGCCGTCTTCACTTATTCCTAAAACGATGGTTGGTTTTCCCGTCTGTTCAACGATTCGACTCGCTACAATTCCAAGAACTCCTTCATGCCAACCTGGTTGAGCTAACACAAGGATTGGTTGATTCATCTGTTCTTGAATGATCGGAGTGGCTTCTTCGACGATTTGATTTACGATTGATTGACGTCTTTCGTTTTCTGATTGCATGAAGTCTACAATGTTTTGTGCTTCTTCATCATCAAATGTTGTCAACAACTGAACGCCTGGTGTGGCATCTCCAAGGCGACCTAGCGCATTTAAACGCGGTCCAATTTGGAATCCTATCGTCTTCTCATCTAATTTATCAACTTTAACGGATAACTTCTCAATGAGTGTCACAAGGCCAATACGCTGAGTTTGTTTCATTTGAGTGATTCCTAGTTTAGCAATCGTTCTATTTTCGTCTGTAAGGCTCACTAAGTCCGCAATCGTTCCAATAGCAGCTAATTCTACCATTTCCTCTGGAAACTCTCCTAGAAGCGCATGAGCAAGCTTAAATGCTACTCCAGCACCAGATAAGTCTCCACATGGGTAGTTTGCCTCTGGATGACGTGGATGAACCACTGCATAAGCTTCTGGAATTTCACTTGGGATTTCATGATGGTCCGTTAAAATAACATCACAGCCGTTTCCATCGCATAGCGAATTGGTTCATGAGCGGCAATCCCACAGTCTACCGTAATAATAAGCGTATGGCCTTCTTCTATCACACGTTGGAATGCTGGAATATTAGGACCATAGCCATCTGTAAAGCGATTCGGTAAATAGTACGATACTTGAGCTCCTAGCATTTCAAGCGTTTCGTAGAGAATCGTTGTACTTGTAATTCCGTCAGCATCGTAGTCACCGTATATATGAATTAATTCACCATTTTCAATGGCTTCTTGAATACGCCCTACCGCTTTATCCATATCATGTAATAGGAATGGGTCGTGGATTAGATGTGGTGTTGGCGAAAGAAACTCTTGTAAGTCTTCTGCTGTTTGAATCCCACGTTCCACACATAAGCGAACGAGATTCTCAGACACGCCACTTTCACTTGCAAGAGACGTTACGAGTCCTTCATCCACATTCTCTTTTAACTTCCATGCATAATTTGCAAAACTCATCGTACACCTCCTCTACTTTTTATTGAAAATACTCCCTAATAGTCTATCTCCTATTTTGGGGAATAACACATTTAATTTACTCGCAAAGTTCATTGTTTTTGGCAAATTCACTTCACGTTTTTCTCTTTCAATTCCTTTAACAACTTCTCCTGCTACCTTTGCTGGATCTAATACTACAGCGCCTAATTGCTCTAAGTATTTTCCAGTTGGCTCGGCTTTATCAAAGAAGTCTGTCGCAATCGGACCAGGATTTACAGTCATAACATGGATGCCATATGGTTTTAATTCCAAACGAAGTGCATTCGAATACCCTAATACTCCAAATTTAGTTGCTGAATACACGGATGATTTTACCGTTGCCGATTTTCCAGCTTGAGAAGCGATATTCACAATTACTCCGCCCTTATCTTCAATAAACCTAGGTACAAAATGCTGAGTGATTTTAATTAATGTATTCAAGTTTAACTGAAGCATTTGATTAATCTCAGATTCACTTAAATCTTTAGCTAATTTAAGGTAGCCAAGGCCAGCATTGTTGATGACCATCGTGATTTTGTATGCTTCATCAAGAGTTGCAAGTAAGTTATTAACGGATGCATCATCAGTTAAATCACATGAATACACGTTGACTGGTTTAGAAGTAAACGATTGGCACTCCAAGGCTACTTGTTCTAGTTTAGCAGTGTTTCGAGCTACAAGAATCAGTTGCACATCTCTTTTAGCTAATTCCAATGCGATTTGTGCGCCAAGCCCACCGCTAGCTCCGGTTACAAGAGCCACTTGATTTTGTAAACCATTTAGCGTCCTTCATGATGTTTAATCCTTTCAACAGTCACAATGTCAAAGTCTTTGACAACTTGAACATTTTCAAAAATCTTTTTGGCCTCGTCTTCTAACTCTTGAGATTGTTTGCCAAGATAGCGAGCACTGATATGCGTTAATAAAAGTCGCTTCACTTCGGCATTTTTAGCCACTTCAGCCGCTTGAAGACTAGTTGAATGGAAATGACGATAAGCTTGTTGCCCTTTATCTCCTTCGTATGTCGCCTCGTGAACGAGAACGTCCGAACGATAGGCCAAGATTTCACTAGCTTCACATTTACGAGTATCTCCGCAAATGGTCACCACGCGTCCTTTAATATCTGGAGAAATATAATCTTGTCCATTCACGACCGTTCCATCTTCTAGAGTAATGGTTTCCCCTTTTTTCAACTTACCAAAGAGTGGGCCAAAAGGAATTCCTAACTCTTTTAGACGGTCTGCTTGCAGTTCGCCTGGTTGATCCTTTTCTGTCACACGGAATCCATATGAAGGAATCCCATGTTCGAGTCGCTTCATTTCTACTTTAAAATGTTTATCTTCGAAAAGAAGACCTTCTTTTTCAAATTCAACCACTTTTAAAGGATATCCCTAATTTAGAACAAGAAGCTTGAATCGTTGTGTCGATAAAGTTCTTAATTCCTTTAGGACCATAGAGGGTTAAATCATCTTCTCCTCCTTGGAAAGAACGACTAGTGAGTAGTCCAGGTAACCCAAAGATATGATCTCCGTGCATATGTGTAATGAAAATCTTCTTGATTTTTCCTGGACGAATATTTGTATTTAAAATTTGTTGCTGTGTAGCTTCTCCGCAATCGAATAACCACACTTCATTAATCTCATCGAGAAGCTTTAATGCAATTGAAGTGACGTTTCTCATTTTAGAAGGCACGCCAGCACCTGTTCCTAGAAATTGCAATTCCATTTTAGTTTCCTCTCAATGTTTCATAAATTTTCTTCGCAAAGAAGAGCGCTTCTTCATGAGCTCCAACTTCTGTTACATATGATTTATGTGAATAGAACCAATCTTGGTCTTTAGAATATTCATTCCAGTCAAGAACATGGACATTCGAATACTTCTCGCTGACTGCTTCGTATACATTATTCACATCATCTCTCCATGTTTTAGACGTCGTTGTCGTCACAAGGAAGATTTGTTTTTCCATACCGATTCGTTTCAATTCACGTTCCAATTGTCCTTTGGTAAAAGCACTATTGGCACCAAACATTAATACAACAATGTCATTTAATTGATTCTTCGATTTCAATTCATTAATCGTCGAAGATAAGTCCGTTACTTGTGCAATCGGTGTTGCATGCATCACGGCATTAGGATAAATCGTAGTTAGTTCATTCGCAATAGCAAGTAGCGATTGATCCCCGATAAAGGTAATCGAACTATTACTGCTAAAGACTGTTTCTTCACGCGTTAATCCAACCACATTATTAATGGTCTTCAATAGTTTCTTATCTGTTTGTTGGGTATTATCCACAATTGTTTGGTTCGTATGGATTAATTCTGTAAGAGTGGCCTCTTGTTCAGATAATTTACTTGTAGACTGTACAAGTCCTACCGCTAAAATAATGAGTGGCACTGCACAGATCCCAAATAAAATTTGTTTTCCATAAGCTGTTTTTTCATTCAACAGCCCCATCAATTTTCGAACTATTTGTAGATAACGTCTCTTCTCAAAGACTTGATACCATACTTCTCCAAAGAAGAGAATGAGTACCAATTGGATGATGCCGTGAATTAAATTACTTGAACCAGCAATCCCCATTTTTGCTTGGTATAACACAATAATTGGTAAGAACCATAAGTAATACGATAAACTTCTACGACCAATCACCGTTAATGGTTTGAAACGGAATAAAATCCCCGTTCCTACTTTAGGATGCAAGCTCATCAAAATAACAGCAGCCACTGTTAAGTCAAAAAGCAACATTCCCCCACGATACGTAATATCTTCGTTACGTCCGAGTGTAAATAACAAGATGAACATTAACACGATTGGGATTAATCTTAAATATTGCTCATATGGCACTCTAGATTTATGTTCCTTTTGGAAACGATCTAAAGGATATAGCAATGCCGTACATGAACCAATCAGCATTGAGAACAATCGAGTCCCTGTGCTCATTGTGACATACGTTAATGAGTCTGCCCCTTTATAACTAAAGAGCATTAATCCAAATGAAGCTGTAGCTAACACGACAATCGCCACAAATAATGAATTATGCTTCTTAAGGAATAAACTTAAGAAGGCAAACACAATCGGCCACAATAAGTAAAACTGAAAGGCCAATGAAATATACCATAAGTGTTCAAATGGATTTTCTGTTAATAAGTTTGGAATAAACGTTTGTGCTTGGAAAATCTGCCACCAGTTATTTAGAAATACAAGACTGGAAGTAAATGACCCTCTTAAGTTCACCAACATCTCATTTTGAAACAGTGTTATATAAATGAATACTAGAACAAGCATTGCAATTAAAGGAAGCGCAATACGTGCTAGTCGTTTTAATAAAAACTGCTTCAAAGGAATCTTTCCATCGTTCATCAAACTTGTCATTAAGCGGTTTGTCATAAAGTAACCCGCTAAAATGAGGAAGATGTCCAATCCAAGAAATCCACCCGGCAAGCGATAAGAATACAAGTGATAAATAATGATACTAAGGATTCCTATCGCTCTTAGGCCGTCAAATGAAGATACGTAAAAACGTTTTTCCATCTCACTTCTATCAATCATATTCAAAACTCCTTAATCTACGAACTCGAATGAGAAGTTTAGAATGCGTACTAGATTGCCATTTTCAGCGCCTTTTTCACGTAAAGTGCTATCCACACCCATTCCACGTAATTGACGTGAGAATCGCATAACAGACTCATCATGTTCCATATTTGTCATCTTGAATAGTTTTTCAATCTTGTCACCATACAGTACCCAAGTTCCATCTGGATCTCTTGTCACTTTGAATGGTGCTTCCTCTTCTTCTAATCCATAAACGATATGTGTTTCCACTACTTCTTCGTTTAATGGGAAGAATTCTGTTTCTTCTAACACTTCAGCAGTTCTAGCCAGCAATGCTTGAAGTCCTTCACGACGATAGGCAGAAATCGGGAAAATCTCTGGCATTTCTTCTCCTTCAGCTAAGCTATCTGCTAAATCTTTCTTGAACTTCTCTAAGTTTTCTTCTGCTTGAGGTTGATCCATTTTGTTCGCCACAATCAACATTGGACGTTCTAGTAAGCGTAAGTGATAACTTCCGAGTTCTTCTTGAATAATCTTGTAATCTTCAAAAGGATCACGGCCTTCCATTGCAGCCATATCAATCACATGAAGTAATACTTTTGTACGTTCGATATGTTTTTAAGAAATGAATTCCAAGACCAACACCTGTATGGGCTCCTTCAATTAATCCTGGTAAGTCTGCAACAACAAATTGCTCGCCATTTGGAGACTGCGCCATACCCTAATTGAGGATTCAATGTTGTAAAGTGATAGTCTGCAATTTTTTTGGTTTTGCACTTGAAATTACAGATAGTAAAGTCGATTTTCCCTACTGATGGGAATCCAACTAATCCCAACGTCAGCTAAAAACTTTTAATTCTAAATCGAGTTCAAACTCTTCCCCTGGTTCACCATTCTCAGCAATGTCTGGTGCAGGGTTTTTGTATGCGTTGCAAAACGGATATTTCCTCGACCACCACGGCCTCCTTTAGCAACTACTACTTCTTGCCCATCTTCTACTAAGTCAGCAATCAGTGCTTTCGTTTCAGCATTTCTAACGATTGTTCCTGGTGGAACTTTAACGATTAAGTCTTCTGCTCCACGGCCATACATACTCTTACTCATGCCGTTTTCACCAGGTTTTGCTTTGAAATGACGTTTATGACGGAAATCTAATAAGGTTCTAAGTCCTGAATCGACTTTAAAAATGACACTTCCGCCTTTACCGCCGTCTCCACCAGCCGGGCCTCCGTCTGGTACGTATTTTTCACGACGAAACGCAACCATTCCGTCTCCACCTTTTCCGGCTTTGACTTGAATCGTGGCACGATCATAAAATACTGCCATTTCATTCACTCTCCTTTCTCTTTGAGGGGTCTTATTTAACGATTAATGATGTGAAATCTGCAAAATCTAAAATGATTTGAGATAGTAATCCTAAGAATCTTAGACGGTTACGACGAACTGCCTCATCATCTACCATAACCATATTTTCATTGAAGAAATCATTGATTTTTGGTGCTAATGCTTCTAAATGACTATAAAGTTCTTCAGGAGTTAATGTTTGTACTTTTGAATGAAGTTCTTTAATCGCTTTTACTAAAGTACGTTCACTTTCTGTTTCAAGACGATCTTCTAAAATTTCGCCACTCGCATCATCTTTGAGCTTTTCGCACTAATATTGATAACACGGTTTAAGGCCTCTGTGATTCCTTTAAATTCTTCAGATTCAGAAACAGCTGAAAGAACTTTTGCTGCTTTTCAATTGTTCAGGAACTGATGAAGTATTGCTGTTTACAACCGCATCGATAATATCATGACGTTTTGTAATCGTAGCAATACGTTGTGCCACACGTTCACGAATAAAGCTTAAGATAAACTCTTCAATTTCATCTTCTTTACCTGTTAGGAACTCAGCATAATCAAGACCTAACAATAGTTTTGTAAAGTCTTCAATTTCAATGTTCCAATCAAAAGCTGCAAGAATTTGTACAAGCCCCATTACTTGACGACGTAGTGCATAAGGGTCATTTGAACCTGTTGGAAGCATTCCAGCAGCCGTAAAGCTCAAGAATGTATCTAACTTATCTGCAACCGCAAGTAAAGCACCTAGGTACAGAAGAAGGCAATTCACCATCTGCACTTGTTGGCATATAGTGTTCACGGATTGCTTGGGCTACTTCAGCAGTTTCGCCTTGTTTCAACGCATAGATTTCACCCATGATTCCTTGTAATTCAGGGAATTCACCAACCATATTTGTTACTAAGTCAAATTTGTAGATTGAAGCTGCACGTTGCGCTGTGACAACGACATCACTTGGTAAGTTCAATTCTTTTGCAATACGTCCCACAAGTAATTGCACGCGGTCCATCTTCTCTGTCATTGAACCAATTTTTGCATGGAAGTTTAATGTTTCTAGTTTCTTCAAGAAAGTTGTCATTGGAATCTTTAAGTCTTCTTCATAGAAGAATAAAGCATCTTCTAGACGAGCAGTTAATACTTTTTGATTTCCTTTAGCAACATTTTCAATCATGTAGTCATTACCGTTACGAACTGAAACGAAGAATGGTAATAATTGTTTTTCTTGGTTATACACAACGAAATAGCGTTGGTGTTCTTTCATTGATGTGACTAATACTGGTTCTGGAACAACTAAATATTTTTCATCAAAAGTACCCGCAAATGCTGTTGGGTATTCTAAGATTGAGCTTACTTCTTCTAATAAGTCTTCATCAATTGGAATAATCCAGTTGTTCTTAGCAGCTAATTCTTCAATTTGCTTGCGAACTAATGCTTTACGTTCATCTTGGTTCACGATAACGTATTGTTCAGCTAATGCTTTTTCATAGCTTTCTGGATTTTCAATCGTTGCTTCTTTTCCTAAGAAACGATGACCTCTTGAAACGCGTCCAGCTTTTACATCTAATACGCTAATTTCTTCGATCACTTCATTGCCGTATAACGCAACAATCCAGTGAATTGGACGTAAATATTCAAATGTATGAGCTGCCCAACGCATTGTCACTGGGAATTTCATATCTGTAATCACAGAAGATAAGTTTTTAACGACTTCTTTTGTTGATTTACCAGCGATATGTTGTTTCACATGAATGTATTCAACACCATTCACTTCTTCAACATAAATATCATCTGTTGTTAAACCTTTACCACGAACAAATCCTTCAGCTGCTTTTGTCCAAGCACCATCTTTTTGAGCGATTGCTAGAGATGGTCCTTTGAAGATTTCTTCACGGTCAGCTTGTTCTTCGACTAATCCATTTACACGAACTGCCAATCTTCTTGGAGTTGCAAATGCTTCTACAGATTCAAATTCTAAGTTTTCATCTTTGAAGAAGTCTTCTACACGTTTTGCTAATTGCTCTGAACTTGAACGAACATATTGAGCAGGTAATTCTTCTAAACCGATTTCTAATAATAATGATTGTGTCATTCTTTCTCCTCCAAACTCTCTTATTTCTCTTTCAATAATGGGAATCCTAATGCTTCACGTTCAGCCACGAAAGTTTTCGCGATGGTACGAGCCATCTTACGAATACGACCAAGGAATCCAGCACGGTCAGTTGCAGAAATAATTCCGCGAGCATCCATTAAGTTAAATGCATGAGAGCATTTCAATACATAGTCATAAGCTGGGTGCACTAAGCCTTTTTCCATTAATACAGTGGCTTCTTTTTCGAAGTCTGTAAATAATTGCATTAATAATTCAGCATTGCTTTCTTCAAAAGCGTATTTAGAATGTTCATATTCAGGTTGAGTGAAGATATCTCCGTATTTAACATCTCCCAGTCCAAACTAAATCATAAACACTCTCCACTTCTTGAATGTATGAAGCAAGACGTTCTAAACCATAAGTGATTTCACTTGTTACAGGGTGACATTCTAGTCCACCTACTTGTTGGAAATACGTAAATTGAGTTACTTCCATTCCGTCAAGCCATACTTCCCATCCTAAACCAGCACAGCCAAGAGATGGGTTTTCCCAGTTATCTTCCACGAAACGAATATCGTGTTCTAATGGGTTGATTCCAAGAGCTTCTAGGCTTCCTAAATATAATTCTTGAATATTTTCAGGAGATGGTTTCATCACCACTTGGAATTGGTGGTGTTGGAATAAACGGTTTGGGTTTTCCCCGTAACGTCCATCTGCAGGACGACGTGAAGGTTCCACGTATGCTGCATTCCATGGTTCAGGCCCAATGGCACGAAGGAATGTATAAGGGCTCATTGTCCCTGCCCCTTTTTCAGTATCGTATGCTTGAAGAAGCAAGCATCCTTGGTTAGACCAATAATTTTGTAATGTTAAAATAATTTCTTGAACACTTAATTTTTTTGCCATAATTGTTCCCCTTTCTATTGTGCATTCACAACTGGATAGAATTCATAAATCACACCAGGAATCACTTCACATTTAACTTCTTTAATCGCTTCATTTTTCGTTTTAAAACCGTACATTGAATGGTTTACACTTGTTTGGAATTGCTCCAACACTTCGTCATCATGACCAATCACACTGACTTTAATCGGCGCTAATGACACCACCTTCAATTGAAAATCTTTGAATTCTGAAGCTGGGATGACCATTGTAAAATCCATACTATTTCCTCCTTTATCTAAATAAAAAAGTCCCTATGTACACAAAAAGCATACATAGGGACGACTAATCGCGGTTCCACCCTAATTTCTTGGTTTAAAACCAAGCTTCATTGTTGATAGACTCAAGTGCGCCACTTTTAATGACCATGATATGGATTCCACCAGCCCATACTCTCTTTGACATTTTATCATTAAAAATCTCACCGTCAACGTCCTATTAATCTTTCACTATAGTACCGATAATTGCTTAAAAAGTCAAGTAAAGACAGCGTTTTGCGCTACTCTTAATCTTGTCCTCTATTCTGCATTAACGTTTCCCATTCGACCATCTGATCTAAGAATTTTTTGCTCTTCAAACGAATGCCCACATACTCTTCCATAATGGTGTCAAACAGGCGTCTTAACTCACTTGTAGTCTCATTCGATAACTGAATAGACCCTATTTGTTTTGGAGAAGAAACAAGAGCTAATTGCCTTGCGACATACAATGCCTTTCTAGACAATTGCATGCGGTACTCGTCTTCATCTAAATGATTCTTGCACAGGCATCCATGCTTCTGAATTGAAATCGACTAAGTCTGTATCTCTATTACAAATGACGCAATGTTGCCATTCCACCTCGACTCCATAGTAACGTAGAATCTTGATTTCAAAGAAACGCAAAATCACTTCCGCATCGACTCCATTATTAATGGCTTCAATAGAGTCCCAAAGCAGTTGGAACACCGTCTTATTCACAATATGGTCATCCATCACCGCATCTGTTAATTGCGTTAAATACGCTAAAACTGCTTGTGCCTTTACATCTTGCAAGACAATCGTCGCAGGCTTTATATCGTGACTATCCTTTAGGAAACTAAACCCATTCTGATGAATATGCCCAAGAAAAGTCGCTCTTGTAAACACCTGTGTTGCAGCTGTTAATGGATGATTGCTTTGCTGTGCATTTCGTAAAAAGAACATTAACTTTCCGTGGTCTCTCGTCAAAATTTTAACAAGCATATCTTTCTCGCGATACGCCTGTCGCATTAAGATAATTCCATCAAAATAGTGATAATAATCCATTTGATTCCATCCTAATCTCTATAGTCTGTATCTCGATATCCGTATTCTTGTAAGTTACTCTTACGTTTACGCCAATCTTTTTCAACTTTTACCCAAAGTTCTAAGTAAACTTTATTCCCAAGTAATTGTTGAATATCGCGTCTCGCTCGCGTCCCGATTTCTTTTAAGAGACGTCCACCTTTACCAATAATAATGCCCTTTTGCGATTTTCGCTCAACAATGATATTCGCATACACATGTACTTTATCGAATTCATCTTTTTGCATTTTATCCACTGTTACAGCCACTGAGTGAGGAATTTCTTCCTGTGTTAATTGTAAAATTTTCTCACGAATCAATTCTGATACAACAAAGTACTCAGGGTGATCGGTGATTTGGTCTGCTGGATAATATTGTGGTCCTTCAGGAAGTTCGTTAATGAGGCCTTCCATTAGTTCGTTCACATTATTACCTTGTAGTACTGAAATTGGGAATACACCAGCAAAATCAAGTGCATCTTTATAACTTTCCACACGTTCTAATAGCACTTCTGGAGTTACAAGGTCAATCTTATTTAATACTAAGAAAAATCGGTGTCTTAATCCCTTTTAGCTTTTTCAATAATGAAGTCGTCTCCTGGTCCACGTTTTTTTCACTAACGTTCACCATAAATAAGACCGCATCTACTTCTTTTTAATGCAGAATAGGCACTCTTCACCATGAATTCTCCGAGTTCATGTTTTTGGTTTATGAATCCCTGGAGTATCTAAGAAGACGATTTGAGCATCATCTTTCGTATAAACCCCTTGAATTTTTATTTCTTGTTGTTTGTGCCTTTGTCAGACATGATGGCAATCTTTTGACCAAGCACATAGTTCATAAATGTTGATTTTGCCGACATTAGGGACGACCTACAATCGCCACAAATCCTGATTTAAATGGTTTTGTCATACTCTCTCCTTAAAAAAATGAATCCATTTTGGCAAAAATAATGATCATTGCAATGACTACTGTAAAACTAGCGCTGAGTAACACTCCACCAGCTGCAATATCTTTTGCCTTCTTTGCTTCAATATGATATTCCTTCTTCACTAGTAAATCGACTAAATTTTCAACGACGGTGTTTAAGATTTCCATGAGAAACACAATGAAAATACACAGTAAAATAAAACACCATTCGACTGCTGATAAACCAGAGAAAAAACTAATTATAATCGCTAGCCCTGCAATGCAGAGATGCGCCTTCATGTTTCTTTCTTCTTGAATCACTGTTTTGATACCATCTATGGCATGCTTTAGGGACGTCAAAAAGTTAGAATTCTTTTCTGTTTGTTTATGCGTCATCACGTTTCAACCCATATGCTTCTAGGATTTCTTTTTGCAATCCTGTCATTTCAGCTTCCTCTTCTTCTGTTTGGTGATCATAACCGTTTAAGTGTAAGAAGCCATGTAGTGCTAAAAATCCAAGTTCACGTTCAAGCGAATGTCCATAGTCTTCTGCTTGTTCCTTTGCACGGTCTAAAGAAATAACGATATCTCCAATAGAAGTTACAAAGCTATCGTCCTCTTCCATAATGGACTTCATACTTTCAAAGTCATCATCTGAATCATCTAACGCAAAACTAATCACATCTGTCACTTTATCAATATTTCTAAACTCACGGTTGATTTCACGAATACGTTCGCTAGAAATAAATGAGATACTACATTCTTTGTTTTCAGGGATTTTTAAGTAATCCGCAGCAAAACTAACTACACTATGCACAAGTTCTTGATGGCTTTCTGGTACTACTTCTGTTTCATCGATAATTTCAATAATCATATTTAAAACTCCTTTTTTAGCGTCACTAATATTGTAACAAACTCCCTACATTATTGGAACTTTGACGGTCTTCAAAGTCTATCTTTTACAAAAAAGAACTCCCCTCAACTAATTCAAGTTGAAGGGAGATAACTCTTAAGATTGTTTTTTAGGAAGTTTTGGATATTCAATTCTTGAATGGAATGTTCCGTTTAGTGAAGCCACGATATTCTTTCGATAATCGCTAACTCTTTCAACGTAATATCACATTCAACAAATTGTTCATCCTCCAAGCGATTCATAATAATCGAATGCACTAAGTTTTGAACTTTCTCAAGCGTTGGTTCTTTCATCGCACGAGTCGCAGCCTCAGCGCTATCCACGATATTGATGACCGCAGATTCTTTTGTTTGAGGTTTAGGACCTGGATATCTGAAATCTGCCTCATCCGCATCTGGATTGTCTTTTAAAGCTTCTGCATAGAAATATTTCATCAATGTCGTACCGTGGTGTTCTGCACAAATATCAATCACTGATTGTGGTAATTGATGTTGTTTTAGGATTTCTACCCCTTTACGAACGTGATCAAAAATAATCTCTTTCGATTCATATGGTCCAATCATCTTATGAGGGCTTTCCATATGCGCTGGTAAGTTCTCGATAAAGAAGAACGGATGCTCTGTCTTACCAATATCATGATAATAACAAGCTACTCTCGCCAATTGTGAATCTCCACCAATGGCTTCCACACAGTTGGCTGATATGTTTGCCACCATCAAACTATGATGATAAGTTCCTGGAGCTTTTGTAATCAACTCTTTTAACAACGGTTGATTTGGATTTGATAATTCTGCCCATAATAATACGGAACTATCCTCGAATAAATACGTAAAGTACGGCATCAAGATAACAGGAATAAGGAATGATAAGAACCCACTCACTGCCGCAAACGCGAATAACCACGCTGATTGCGTTGATACCAAATCATAGTTACTAAAGAATACAAACGGAACCATTAATGCTAATGGAATAATGATTTGTAATAGTAATTGTTTAAACCACGATAAATCTTTCCAGTAAACCTCTTGAATCGCTCCAAGCCATGCTGCGAGTGAGAAGTAAACAGTCGTTAACGCGATTTCGGTGTTAATACTGTCGCTACCAAACATATACCATACTAAAATTGGATAAACTAACATCGCAATAATCGTAAAGTAAAACTTCGAAGTTAATTTATAAATGATGTAGATAAATCCGGCAATCGGGAAAGCTACACCAATATAATCGATTCCACGATTTTGTAGGAATGATAAGATTTTAAGTAGGATGGCACCAATTGTGAACACTACTGAGAACACAGTCAGTTCATTAACACGTGTATCCCACTCTTTGCTTGATGCTCCCATTTTGAAACGGAATGAGAATGCTAGTAACGATACAAATAAAATCGTCAAGAAAATTAAGTAACTATACAATTGATGATAATTACTTGAGTTTCCATCAATACCTAATAATTTTAGAAGACGCAAATCTTCTTGAGTAATGATGTGCCCTTCTTGGATTAACACTTGACCTTGTAAAATACGGACTGGTGAAACACTTTGTTTGGCATTTTCTTTTGCGCTATTCGTTGCGTCTTTGTCCACAACATTATTGACAACGATACTATTCGTTAAAAGTTGTCCAAGCATCTCACGTTCATTATCTGTAAATCCTCCGTTAAAGAGCGATTTTTTAGCTGCTTCTTGTGCTTGTAGCAAATTAGATTCCGTAATAGATTTATCCATTTGCTCTTTAATTGCATTCTCAATAGCTGATTCGTAGTCATCCAATTTATCTGAGCTAACAGAAAGTAATTGAATGATGACACTATCTGGAATATACAAAGCAAAATCACGAATGGCTTTATTTTCCGATTCTAAACTCTTCTTGAAATAAGTGAGTCGATCTTGAAGCGTTGCGACTTTTGTTGATACTTCACCAGAAGTCGTCGTTGTAGAATCTGTTGCAAAGATTTCACTTGAGGCCTTTGCAGCTACGGTTTTAATCGCTTGGAAAAACTGTTTCACTTTATCAATTTGTTGTTGCTCGCGATTTTGATCGAATACATAAATATCGCCAACACCATCCATCGCCATCTGCTGATTCTTTTCAGTCTGTTCTTTATCCTCTACAGTTCTTGGCGCGCGGATTGTTTCTCTTGCAACTTGATTTAATTCAAATGAATAAGAGGTTGGTTGGACATTACTCCATCCCAATATTAATAAGAATAGGAATGTAACACCTAATAGTGCAGGTAAATAGAAAATCCCTAATGATTCTTGAAATTTACGGAGCTTTTGTCTCACTTTCTTCACCTCGTTCCTTCTCAGTACTATTAGAAGCTGAGTAGGCATTAATAATTTCTGATACAATCGGATGACGTACAACGTCTCCGGCATCAAATTCTACAAAAGGCAATACCATTGATTCCTTTTAGTTTACGTTCAGCATCTAAAAGACCACTGGCTTGATGTCCTTTTTGGTAAGTCAATTTGCGATTTATCTCCATTGACAATCATTTTCGAGCCAAAATCCTAGACGTGTTAAGAACATCTTCATTTGCGCTCTTGTTGTATTTTTGAGCTTCATCTAGAATGATAAATGAATCTTCTAATGTACGCCCACGCATATACGCTAGTGGTGCCACTTCGATGACGCCTCGTTCTAGAAGACGATTTGTGTGCTCCATACCGTATACGGTATATAAAGCATCGTATAACGGACGTAAATATGGATCCACTTTTTCTTTTAAGTCCCCTGGTAAGAACCCTAAATTTTCACCGGCTTCAACGGCTGGACGTGTCAAGATGATTTTCTTCACTTCGCCTTTCTTCAACGCTTGAACAGCCATCACTACGGCTACGAACGTTTTACCAGTTCCAGCAGGCCCAATACCAAATACCACATCCGTTTTCTTAATCGCATGAATGTATTGTTGTTGACCATACGTTTTGGCACGAATCGCTTTTCCCGCAAATGTGCGTCCGATTTCTTCGTTATATAAATTAACAAAGTAATCCAAAGTCCCACGTTTGGCCATCTTTACAGCTGTAATGATATCAGTTTTTGAAATACTGATTCCACGTGCAATTAAGTCTTGAAGCTGATTCAGCAGTTCTTTTACTTGCGAAACAGTCTCTTCTTCTCCAGTAATAAAGAGTTGCTCCCCACGATGGGTAATTTGTACTTGGAATGAATCTTCAATAAAACGAATATTCTGATCTTGAGAACCAAATAATTGAATTAATTGAGGATTATCGCTTAATTCAACACTTGCTTTAAAGGTTTCTTTTTCCAATCAGTTATCCTCCAATCCACACTTATTTATTTAAGTGTGCTTTTACTTGTTCTTTAATGACATTACCGTCTGCTTGTCCTTTAAGAGCTTGCATTACGGCACCCATTAATTTACCGAATTCTTTTTGTGTTGTTGCTCCTACTTGTTCAGCGATTTCGGCAATTTTTGCTTGCACTTCTTCTAATGAAAGTTGCGCTGGTAAGTACTTCTCAACAATCGCTAATTCGCCTTGAGTTTTTTCAACTAATTCTTGGCGTTCTGCTTTTTCGAATTCAACAATAGAATCACGACGTTGTTTGGCTTCACGCGATAAAATTGTTAATTCTTCTTCAGGTGTTAAATCTGATTTTTTGTCAATTTCAGCAGCTTGAATCGCTGTTTTAATCATACGTAATACAGCTAATGTTTCTTTGTCTTTAGCTTTCATCGCTGTTTTGATATCGTTATTAATTGTTTCTTTTAATGACATTATAATCGCTCCATTCTTTTGATTTCGTTTGATTGATAAAAAAAAGACTGGGACTAATAGCCCCAGCCTGACATAGTCTATGATACACAGAGTTGACTAGAACTTGCGTTTACGAGCTGCCTCTGATTTTTTCTTACGTCTTACACTTGGTTTTTCATAAAACTCACGTTTGCGAGCCTCTTGTAAAGTTCCGGTTTTAGAAACAGTACGTTTGAAGCGACGAAGAGCATCATCAAGTGATTCGTTTTTACGAACAACTGTTTTTGACATATCCTATTCCCTCCCTCCGAGCAATAAAAAGTAACTGTTTTCTTTTGAATAGAATAACCAAACAAACGAAATGTCCTTTTTTTATTATAGGAAAGGTTCCATAAAATGTCAATCAACTTTACTAAGGTTCTTTCAACTTTTTTAGGAAAGCCTTAAACTACGCTTTTGCCGCGCACTTTTCGCAAAGACCAAAAATTTCAAAACGATGTGAATGAATTTCGCATCCTTCTAATTGATCTTTAAAGAAATCCATTGGACACATATCAATCTCTCTTGTGCTACCACATTTTTCGCAAATGAAATGGTGGTGATGTCCATGAGCTTGGCAACGGAATCTAAATAATTTTTCGCCGTTCAATTCTGTTTCTTCTAAAATATTCAATTGTACAAAAGTATATAAATTACGATAAATCGTATCATAACTTAATTGTGGGAATTCAGGCGCAATCAATTCTTGCACTTGCTTTGCTGACAAGTAACGGTTGGCATCATTTAAAATCTCAACAAGTCGTTGGCGTTTATTCGTATGTTTATAACCCGCTTCTTTTAAGATTTCTAACGCTTCTTCTACATGATTACGTGAATGGTCATGATGATGATGTTCTTTATGACCTGAGTGGTCGTGACCACAGCAATGATCGTGTGAATGCATATTACTTCCCTCTTTCTTGTTTTAATAACTCTTCAATCCAGTTTGGATCAAATTTTCCAGAACGAATCATTTCAATTTCTTTTTTGTATGGCGCAATTTGAACTTTATCTTCCACTTTAATCCAAGGTGTTTCGAGAATCTTTGGAAGATGTTTAAATTCAGGAACATTAATAACGTTCATGAGCGCTTCAAATCCGATTTCTCCAAAACCAAAGTTCTCGTGTCTGTCTTTATGAGCCCCAACAGGATTTTTCGAATCATTTACATGAAGGACTTTAATACGGTCAAGGCCAACTGTTTTATCAAAATGAGTTAACACTCCTGATAAATCATTTTTAATATCATACCCTGCATCATGAACGTGGCAAGTATCAAACGTTACGGATAAATGTTCATTGTACGTCACTCCGTCGATAATAAGTGCTAATTCTTCGAATGTACGAGCTAGTTCTGTTCCTTTCCCAGCCATCGTTTCCAATGCGATTTGAACTTTTTGGTCTTTCGTTAGAACTTGGTTTAATCCGTAGATGATTTGGTTTATTCCTACATCAACACCAGCCCCTACGTGAGAACCTGGATGAAGAACAACTTGTGTAGCACCAACCGCCTCTGCACGTTTCAATTCTTCTCTTAAAAATTCGATTGCAAAATCAATATAGCCTTCTTTTGTAGTGTTAGCTAAGTTAATAATATAAGGCGCATGGACAACAACTTCTTCAATGCCATGTTCTTTCATGTATTGTTTCCCAGCTTCAACATTTAACTCTTCAATTGGTTTTCTTCTTGTGTTTTGCGGAGCACCTGTATAGACCATCATGACATTTGCGTTATAACTTGCTGCTTCCTTTGCTGAATTCAAGAGCATTTCTTTTCCGCTCATCGAAACGTGAGACCCAATTAACATAATCATCCTCCAAATATTTCATTATTCTCTATTATTTTACTAAAATAATTCTTCTGCAATCAAGCTGTAAGCTATTTTTTATACACAAATAGCGCTTTTATTGGTATAATAAGGAAGAAATATACAAATAAAAAGGAGCCCTTATGGATTCATTACTGAAATTCTTTAAGAAGAAAAATATACAGCAACTGCTGGGCTTTCTTGTTTCTCTTCTACTTCTGTGGATTATCGCCTATCCATTAGTAAGTGAAAGTTCAACAATAAAACCGCAAGCAAATACGCACCAGGCAAATACGGATACGAATAGTGGCAATACGGCTACTCAAACATCTACAGTGGTTAAAAATAAAATTGTAGAATTCGCAGTCAATACAAGCGATAAGGCGTTAAAGGTATACCATACGATGGATGCTAAAGGCATTCCAGTTGGTGAAATTACGAAGAACCAATACTTGCTTGCTCTGCATAAACTCGATAACGGTTGGATTCAAGTTCAATATGACGATCAAGTAGCCTATATCGAGGATAAAGATATCCTTCTTACTACGATGATGAAAGGATATGCTTCTGGCGGATTGAAATTACGCGAAACACAAGATGAAAATTCGAAAGTTCTCTTAACGATTCCTAACGGCGAACTCTTCTACCTCATTGAAGAATTGAACGATAAAGTCTTAAAGTTCGTTACTTTGATAAAGAAGGTTATGTGGATAGCGACTCTACAAACTACGCGATTGAATTGATTCAAGAAATTCTCAACAAACAAGCTGGTCTTCCAACAACCATTGACTCTAACAAAGATGTTTGTTACAAAACTAAAAGAAACACCTATTTACTCAGCTTCCAACGTCACTTCCGAATTAATCGGTACAGTAGATAAAGGAACACAATTTGTGTATGAAGACCGCGAAGGCGATTTCTATAAAGTATCTGTTGGTAATGGAAAATACGGTTATATTCCTTACTGGCTAGTGACTACAAACTTTGCCGGAATCGAAACGGATGAAACGATTCCTCAAGGGATTAAGAATGCAACAATTGTCATCGATCCAGGGCACGGTGGTGAAGATCCAGGTGCTGTTGTGAAACTTCAGTGAAAAACACGAAGCAGACCATACATTAACAACTGCTCTACTTGTGAAGAAAGAACTCGAAGCAATGGGAGCAAAAGTTATCTTAACTAGAACAAGCGACACTTCTGTTTCACTTGCTGAACGTGCTGAAATTAGTAATAAAAATAATGCAAATGCATTTATTAGTATTCACTTCGACTCGTCTGAAGATGATAGTGCAAGCGGAACAACAGCCTACTACTACAGTGATAAGAGCGAAAGTCTCAGTCAGACAGTGAATAAATACTTATCTCGAAATCTTCCATTGAAAAACCAAGGAAGCAGATTCCAAAACTTCATGGTTCTTCGTGATAATGCTCGTCCATCGATTCTTTTAGAACTTGGATATTTAAATAACCAAGGCGATAACAAGGTGATTTCTTCTGAAGAATATCAACAAAACATCGCAAAAAGTATTGCAAACGCGCTTAAAGAATACTTCCAATAAAACAACAAAAAGCGATGCTACTCCAAACGGAATAGCATCGCTTCTTTTTATCTTAAAATAAATCGTCAATCTCTTGACTTGTTGTTTCTACTGGAGTTGTATAGTTTGCAGTAATTTCTTCAATCACTGTCCCCTCTACAGCCTCTTTAATTAACCCTTCAACATCAAGACGTGCTTCATATTGGCGAGCTTTCTCCAGTTTCGGTTTTGTCTTAGGACTTGGCGGCGCAAACACCGTACAACAATCCTCAAACGGTTGAATCGACAACTCGAAAGTATCAATTTCTTCAGCAACTTTAATAATATCAAGTTTATCCATTGTAGCTACTGGACGGATAATTGGTGTATTGGTCACATCATTAATCGCCACCATGCTATCTAATGTTTGAGAAGCCACTTGCCCCACTGATTCCCCATTGGCGATTGCAAGAGCTCGTGCATTTTCTCTAAGTTGATCCGTAATACGAAGCATGAAACGACGCATAATTGTCATTAAATACGCTTCCGGTACACTCTTCTTGATTTCCTCTTGAATTCTTGAAAAAGGTACCGTTAAGAATTGAATACTTCCACCAAAACGAGCAATTTTAGCTGCTAAGAGTTTTGTTTTCTCTAATGCTTGTGGGCTCGTATACGGTGGGCTTGCAAAGTGCACGCATTGAATTTCCATTCCACGTTTCATCGCAAGGTATCCTGCTACTGGCGAATCAATCCCGCCTGAGAGCATAAGCATCACGCGACCACTTGTACCAACAGGAAGTCCTCCTGCTCCTTGGATAGTTTTTAGACTCACCATTAGATGTTCACGGCGCACATCAATACGTACCGTAATATCTGGTTGTTTTAATTGAACCTTGATGTCTGGAAAAGCTTCTAAAACAGCATCCCCTAAACAAGTTGATTTGATTCGTATCCATCTCGAATGTATGATCCGAGCGTCTTGTCATAATCTTAAATGTTTTTCCTTCAAGGTCTTCTTGGCTTAATAAGTCGAGAACAACTTTTTTAGCCACTTCCATATCTTTTTCAACAATATATACTGGCGAAATAGATTGAATCCCAAAAATTGGTTTTACCTTTTCGATGACTGCTTCTTCAGGTGCTTCATGTAAATCTAAATACATAAAGTCATAATCAGGAATCACCTTTACCTGAGGAAAGTCTACTAAGGCTTTTTTTATATTTGACGCTAATTTTTGAGTGAACATTTTTTTGTTTCTACCCTTTGTAGAAAGTTCACCATAGCGAATCAAAATTCTAGTTTTCAACGATTTCCTCCTTTTATTTTAAAAACGAAAATTGTTTCATTAACTGATGCTGAACCTTGATAAACTGTTCTACTTCTTCTTTTGTATTGTCGTTTGAGAAGCTTACACGAACAGCTCCTGTCGCCCATTCAGTTGGCACATCCATCGCGTAAAGCGTACTAGATGAATCTGCTTTTTTACTTGAACAAGCTGAAGTCGTAGAAATATAAATGCCGTGATTTTCAAAAGCATGAACAACGACCTCTCCACGAACGCCTTTAATGGCAAAGCATAATACATGAGACGCTCCATCTTCAGGCGAGAAGATGCGAATTTCAGGTTTTGTTGCTAACTCTTTCCATAATTGACTACGAAGTTCTCCCGTAACTGACTCTTCTTCTAAAGCCATTCGCAGAGCTTTTGTTGTAGCTACAATTCCTGGAAGGTTTTCCGTTGTACTACGTTCCCCTTTTTCTTGTCCGCCACCTGTTAAGAGCGCTTGAATCTTACGTCCAAATTTCTTATACATAATCCCAACGCCTCGTGGTCCATGGAATTTATGCGCAGAAAGGCTCAATAAGTCAATACGTCCCAATAGATAGTAACTGACTTGCGCGTTCCACTGCTTGAACACAGTCCACATGAAAATGAATCGATGGATATTCCTCTAGTACTTTAGCAATCTCAGCAATTGGTTGAACTGCTCCGACTTCATTATTGACAGCCATCACACTTACTAGAATCGTATCTTTACGAAGGCTCTCTTTTAATTGGTCTACACTTACAATCCCTTTAGAATCGACATCTAAGTACGTCACTTCAAACCCGAAGCGTTCTAATTGCTTACATGTTTGAATGACTGAAGGATGTTCAATCTTTGTCGTAATGATATGCTTCCCAAATACAGATTTTTCTAGAGCTGTTCCTTTAATCGCCCAGTTATTCGATTCAGTTCCGCCTGAGGTGAAGAAAATCTCCTCAGGTTGAACTGATAATAAACTAGCTACTTGTGCTCTAGCTTTTGGTCAACACTTGGTAAGCATCGACTCCTAATTGGTGTAAGCTCGATGGATTTCCGAAGAACTTTTGGCTAACTTGAACATAGCTCGTTAATGCATCATCATAAATTTTCGTTGTTGCTGCATTATCAAAATAAATCATTCTACTATCCTTTCAAATTCCATTAGTTCGCAACGATGTTTACTAAACGTCCTGGAACAGCAATCACTTTACGGATTGTTTTTCCTTCGATGGCAGATTTCACTGAATCATGCTCTTTTGCAAGTGCTTCAAGAGCTGCAGCATCTGCGTTTGTTGGAACCATTACGCGTGCTTTAATTTTCCCATTGACTTGGAAAATCACTTCTACTTCGTCTTCTACTAATTTAGATTCATCGTAAGTTGGCCATGGTTCGTAGCTAATTGATTCTGTGAATCCGAATTTACTCCAGATTTCTTCAGCCATATGTGGTGCTAATGGAGCAATCAATTGTACAAGACCTTTCATGTAATCGAATGGCAATGCGTCTGCTTTATAAGCTTCGTTAACGAAAATCATCATTTGAGAGATTGCAGTGTTGAAATGCAACTCTTCGAAGTCTTCTGTCACTTTCTTCACTGTTTGATGGTACACTTTATCCAATTTACCATCGTTTAGTTTTGTGATACGGTCACGCATTTTACCATTATCATCAATCATCAATCTCCAGAAGCGGTCTAGGAACTTACGGCTACCTTCAAGTCCTTTTTCACTCCAAGCAATCGATGCGTCAAGTGGTCCCATGAACATTTCATAAACACGTAATGTATCCGCACCATATTCACGAACCACATCATCAGGGTTTACAACATTCCCTTTAGATTTAGACATTTTCTCGTTACCTTCACCAAGAATCATTCCTTGGTTAAATAGTTTTTGGAACGGTTCTTTGTTTGGAACAACTCCTAAATCGTATAACACTTTATACCAGAAACGAGCATATAGTAAGTGAAGAACGGCATGCTCTGCACCACCAATATATAAATCAACTGGTAACCATTGTTTTACTTTCTCAGGATCTGCAAGTCTTTCTTTGTTATGTGGATCAACATAACGTACAAAGTACCATGAGCTTCCTGCCCATTGTGGCATTGTATTTGTTTCACGACGACCCTTCTTACCTGTTACAGGGTCTGTGACATAAAGCCAGTCTTCAATTGCAGCCAGTGGAGATTCCCCAGTACCACTAGGACGAATTTTATCTGTTTTAGGCAATACTAATGGCAATTCAGATTCAGGAACAGTTGTCATAGTACCGTCTTCCCAATGGATAACTGGAATTGGTTCTCCCCAATAACGTTGGCGAGAGAACAACCAGTCACGTAGACGATAGCTTACTTTAGCTGCTCCTACGCCATGTTCTTCTAGCCATTCATTCATTTTTGCAATCGCATCAGCTTTATTCAATCCATCTAGGAAATCTGAATGAATATGCACACCGTCACCAGTGTATGCTTCTTCTTCAACGTTTCCGCCTTCGATGACTGGAATAATGTCTAATCCAAATACTTTAGCGAATTCGTAGTCGCGTTCATCGTGAGCTGGAACAGCCATAATTGCACCTGTACCATAAGTACTTAATACATAGTCTGCAATCCAGATTGGAATTTCTTTACCGTTCACTGGGTTAATCGCATATGCTCCAGTGAATACCCCAGTTTTTTCTTTAGAAAGTTCTGTACGTTCTAAGTCAGATTTTGTAGAAACAGCAGCAATATAAGCATCTACTGCTTCTTTTTGTTCTGGAGTGACAATCTTTTGAACTAATTCATGTTCTGGAGCTAATACATTGTAAGTCGCGCCAAATAATGTATCCGGACGTGTTGTAAAGACTTCGAAGCTTTCATCTGTTCCTTTTACATTGAAACGAACTTGAGCCCCTTCTGAGCGACCAATCCAGTTACGTTGCATATCTTTAATGCTTTCTGGCCAATCTAACTCATCCAAATCTTCTAATAGACGATCCGCATAAGCTGTGATCTTTAAGCATCCATTGTTTCATTGGTTTACGGTAAACAGGATGTCCTCCACGTTCACTCTTACCATCGATTACTTCTTCGTTGGCAAGTACTGTTCCAAGAGCTGGACACCAGTTCACTGGAATTTCAGCTTCATATGCAAGTCCCATTTCCACTAGTTTAGTGAAAATCCATTGAGTCCATTTATAGTATTCTGGATCCGTTGTATTAATTTCGCGGTCCCAGTCATAGCTGAACCCTAATTCATTAATTTGACGTTTGAAGTTCGCAACGTTTACTTTTGTGAATTCTGCTGGGTCATTTCCTGTATCAAGAGCGTATTGTTCTGCAGGGAAGTCCAAATGCATCCCATCCCATTGGGTGAAGTACATTGTATCCTTGTGCACGTTTCATACGAGAAATGGCATCTGTTGCTGTATAACCTTCTGGGTGTCCTACGTGAAGTCCTTGTCCTGAAGGATAAGGGAACATATCTAACGCGTAGAAGTTTTTCTTAGAAGGATCTTCTGTTGTTTTGAACGTATGATGTTCTTTCCAATATTTTTGCCATTTAGGCTCGATTTCTAGATGATTAAATGTCATCTGATTCACTCCTTTCAAAATAAAAAACGCCCCACCTGTCATTGACAGATAGGACGCAATACGTGTTACCACCTAATAATTTTACTCATCTTACCTGTAACGCTGGGCGAGGCGGATACTCTTACTATCAGTTCAGAGTTCGGCTAAAAGGCGAGTTCAGTTTATTGAAATGATGCATTTTCACCAACCATGCACTCTCTACGTCTATCAAAGAAACTTACTATTCCTCTATCTGCTTTTGTGAGTATTATTCTAGCAGATTATTTAGAAACTTTCAACACTTGACCAACGCGGATAGTATTTGAAGTTAAGCCGTTTAAAGCTCTTAATTCAGATAATGTTAATCCGTTATTCTTAGCGATACGGAATAAAGTATCACCTGCTTGAACTGTGTGAGTTGATGCACCTGTTGAATAGCTTACTGTTTTAGCTGAAGTTGTAGTTGTTGTTTTTGCTGATCCAGATACTACTAATTGTTGACCAGGACGGATTGTGCTTGTTTCTGATAAGCCGTTGATTGATAACAATGTTGTTAATGAAATACCGTGGTTGTAAGCAATACGGTATAAAGTATCTCCTGCTTTAACTGTGTAAGTTCCGTTGCTTGTTGAAGCACCAGCTGATTGATAGCTTACTTGTGTAGCAGTTGTTTGGCTAGCATTTCCTGAAACAGATAATGTTTGGCCAGGACGGATTACTGAAGATTGTGATAATCCATTGATGCTTAATAAAGTATTTAAGCTGATACCTGAACGACGAGCGATACTGTATAAAGTATCCCCTGCTTGAACTGTATATGTTCCTGAAGTTGATGTTGAAGTCGCTGTTGTTTTAGATGGTGTGTATCCAGCAGATACTGTACGTCCATCTGATTGACCAACTGTTAAGCTTTGTCCAGGGAAAATCACTGATGATTGTGATAATCCGTTGATGCTTAATAATGTGTTTAAGCTCATTCCTGAACGACGTGCAATACTGTATAAAGTATCTCCAGGTTGAACAATGTAGTTACCAGAGCTTGTACGAGTTGAAGCTGTATTTGTTTTAACGACTGTTGATGAAGCCTCTCCGCCTACAACACGTAAAGTTTGACCTGGTTGAATTACACTTGAAGTAGAAATTCCATTGGCTGAAACTAATTGAGATAAACTCATACCGAATTTACGGCTAATTCCATATAATGTATCCCCTGCTTTAACAGTGTAGTACCCATTTGCAGTTGCTTTAGCAGTATTTAAAACTGATTTTGTGCTTACTGTTGTAGCTACTGTAGAGTTTGTTTGTTTTGCTGGTGTGCCTAAAGATAATGATTGACCAGGACGAATCACTGATGAAGTTGATAAACCATTCACAGTTAATAATTGGTCCACACTTACACCCGCTTTACGACTGATACCGTATAAGGTATCACCTGCTTGAACTGTATATTGTCCGCCAGTAGAAGAAGTTCTTTCTTCAATACTAGCAGCAATCGTAGTTGCAGTCCCATTATCATATTTTGTTAATCCGTATTGTTCGATGATACGGTTTAATTTTGCATAATAAGCAGTATCTGTTGCATAACGTCCTGTTAAATAACGTGTAGCATCTTGATAGCTGTTTGTACGGCTCTTCCATGCACCTGAATAGAACATTGGTGCCCCTTTAATACCGTTGATGATTTTATCTACATAGTCATCCATAGACTCTTTGTAAGAAGGATATTTTCTGAAGTTATCGTAAATACCATAGTATTTTTGAGCTCCAGCATCTTCTAATGTATACATGTTTACAGATTGACCGTTGTAGTTCCCTTTCACACCAAATAAGTTGTGGTTTGGTTCAGCAGATAGCGCACTAGTTCCCCATGCAGATTCTAACGCTGCCTGTGCGATCATTACTGAAGTATATACATCTTTACCTTCTGTAGCTTGTTGAGCTGCAGGAATAATTTTATTTCAAGAATTGTTGTGCTGGTGATTGTACTTGATTTGAAGTTACTGTATATGCATGTGATTTTGGCGCAAGTACTAATCCCGCTACTGTCGTCGCTCCAACAACTGCAACTGTCTTTTGTAAGTTTTTATTTGCAGCCTTTAAAGCTTTCATTTGTTTTTCCTTTTTCAAACGTAAATATCTTTCGTGTTTTGTTTCTGTCATCCTTTTTTCCTCCATCTAAAAACTAATTCGTTATTCATTATAGTAGGATAAATTCTTTTGTGTAGGGGAACGTTGCACGAACACGCAAATCGTCGTATACTCTTAATATCCGTAAAAATTATGTAACAAAATGTAAAATTTTAGTTAAGAGGTGCTTATTTTGAAGAATGCACAGCAATTTAGTCACGAAATGATTCTCTCTGTAAATTTAGAAGATGGGATCTTTATCGATGCAACCGCAGGAAATGGACACGATACACTTTTCATGGCACAACATATAGAAAAAGGATCAAAAATTTTGGCTTTCGATATTCAAGAGAAAGCTATTTTACAAACAAGACAATTATTACAAAACCATGACTTTGAGCATAAAGTGACCTTTATTTTGGACTCTCACGCTCAAATTTCGAACTATTTAGACAATCAAGATTTGGTTCGATTAGCGATTTTTAATCTTGGATATTTACCAGGAAGTGATAAAAAAATCATCACGACTCCCTCTTCTACTCTAGAAGCTATCCAAATTTTACTAGATCGATTAGAGAAAAAAGGGGAAAAATAATCATCGTTTCCTACTATGGGCATGATGGTGGAATCGAAGAAAAGAATTCAGTAGAAGAACTCCTCACGACTCTCCCGCAGAAGGAATGGTCCGTATTAAAATATCAATTCATCAATCAAATCAACTGCCCACCGATTTGTTATGTCATAGAAAAAAAGTAGAAAATTATCATATATGATAATTTTTCTACTTAAAATAAAAATCCAACCTCTTTTTAGAGGTTGGATTTCTTCATTATATTAAGCAAAATAAGCTTTTAACTCTTCTACTTTATTCAATTGTTCCCATGGAAGTTCAATATCTGTTCTACCGAAATGACCGTAAGCGGCTGTTTGTTGGTAGATTGGTCTACGTAAGTTTAATGTTTCGATAATTCCTTTTGGAGTTAAGCGGAACTCTTTACGGATGACTTCGATAATTTTATCTTCTGGAACATGGTTCGTACCGAATGTATCTACAGCGATAGAAACTGGTTGTGCTACCCCAATCGCATAGGCTAATTGGATTTCGCATTTATCAGCAAGACCAGCTGCTACGACGTTTTTAGCAATGTAACGAGCTGCATAACTTGCAGAACGGTCTACTTTTGTAGAGTCTTTACCAGAGAAAGCTCCACCACCATGACGCGCATAACCACCGTAAGTATCAACGATGATTTTACGTCCTGTTAAACCAGAGTCTCCTACAGGTCCACCGATAACGAATTTACCAGTTGGATTAATAAAGTAACGAGTTTCGTCGTCTAATAACTCAGCCGGTACGACTGGTTTTACAACATACTCTAATACATCTTTTCTGATTTGCTCTTGAGAAATTTCTTCATCGTGTTGTGTACTTACAACGATAGTGTCGATACGTTTTACTTGGTGTTCAGGTGTGTATTCAATTGTCACTTGAACTTTACCATCTGGTCCTAAGTAATCTAATTGTTTTTCTTTACGAACTTTTGCAAGTTGGTAAGCTAACTTATGACTTAAATCGATTGGTAGTGGCATATAGGATTCAGTTTCGTTTGTTGCATAACCAAACATTAATCCTTGGTCTCCTGCTCCAAACTCTTCTGCTTGTCCACGAGTTTCTAATGCATCGTCAACCCCCATAGCGATATCTGGTGATTGTTTATCAAGTGACACTAATACAGCAACTGAATCTGCATCATATCCATATTTACGGTCTGTATAACCGATTTTACGGATTGTATCACGAGCTACTTGTTGATAATCGACAACAGCACTTGTTGTGATTTCTCCTACTAATACGACTAAACCAGTGTTTACTACTGTCTCACAGGCTACACGCGCTGTTGGATCTTGAGCAAGAATGGCATCTAAAATACCATCACTAATTTGGTCGGCGATTTTATCGGGATGTCCTTCTGTTACGGATTCCGATGTAAATAAAATTTTTTCCATTTCTTTTTCCCCCATTCAATTCCGGTTACAAGGCATCTACACAGTGTGTATCCTTTCGGGAATATCATTTTTAACTTTCTCATTATAGCATTTATTGTAAAAAAAGATAGCAAAAACTACTATTATATGAACATTTTTTTCAAACATAAGAAAAAAGCCTAAGTTCAAGGACTTAGACTTTCTTCAAGAGGATTTTATTCTATTATTTTACTTCTTTACGAACAATTGCGTATGCGCCAACTAATAACACACTTGCGATTACAACTAGAAGATTGTAGTTTGTTGTACCTGTATTTGGTAATTCAGGTTTTTCTTCAGTAGTTGTTGTATTTTCAGTTGTCACTACTGTACTTGGTCCTTCTGTTGTTGTAGTAACAGTTGTAGGTGCCTCAGTCGTAGTTGTCACTGTTGTAGGAGCTTCCGTTGTTGTTGTTACTGTTGTTGGAGCTTCCGTTGTTGTTGTAACAGTTGTAGGAGCTTCTGTCGTTGTTGTAGCTGTCGTAGGAGCTTCCGTTGTTGTTGTTGACGTTGTAGTAGTCGTTGTTGTTGTAGTTGTAGTAGTTGTAGTTTCTTCTTTTGGATTCACAATTGTTTTTGTTACAGCTTGATCAGTTCCAAAGTCTTCAACATTAACAACAGTGTCAGCATCTTTAATAACGAATCCTGCAGGAGCTTCTGTTTCTGTCAAGATATATTTATCTTTTAACAACGCGTTAACAGTAATATTACCATTTTCATCAGTTTCGTATTCACCAATTACTTGATTGTTTGCTTCACGTACTACTTTAAATTTAGCGCCTTTAATCGGTTGGTTAGCATCATCTACTTTATGAATGTTGATTGTAAATACATAACCGATACCAGCACCACCTGCAATTTGTACTGCAGCAGCATTCGTAATTTCTTTAATAACAACACCTTTACCTTTTAATGTAGCGTCATTATTTAATAATTCACCATCTACTGGTTGATAATTTAAATGAACGTCATACGCAATACGGTATTGATCCGCTTCTGTAATATCACCTAATTCAATCACGAAAGATTGTCCATCATCAGCGATTGTAATTTTATGTTGGTCCGTAACGTCGACACGATCAGAGAATTGCCACTCTCCATCTACAAATGCAAACTTACCTTTGATAATTCTAATAGAATCTTTTACATAGCTAGCATTTGTAAATTTCAAATGATCTTCCAATGTTACTTCTTTAATATTTTGACGGTTACGGTTAATTGAAATTGTATAAGAAACTGTCTTATAGTCCGTATTGTTTACCCAGCTTGTTTTTGTTAAAGTTCTTGGGTCCCCATCACCAATTCCTTTAAAGGTTACTTTACCAGCAACTTTTGTTACACCATTGACTGTCACAACAACAGGAATTTCACCTTGTTGTGGATGTTTCTTAAAGTCAATACGTGCATAGAAGAAGAACGAACCATTAGTATCAGAATGTTTTTCCACATAGTCTGTATAAGTTAATGTTAATTTTTTGTTTTCAGCATCTACAGTAGCATGAGCGATAATTTCATTTGTGTTAATATCGCGAATCTCAAAACTACTAGATGTAATAACTAATGCGTCTGGCACAGTAATCGTTGTTTGGTCACCAGCTTTAACATTTTTACCTGCTAAATCATATGTTGCATTAATACGGAAGGTAGCCCATTGTGCTAAATCCCAATTTAAATCTCCACCTTCGTTATTTGTTACATTAACAATCGTAATGGTATCTGCAAATTTACCAGTTACCGAAACTGCAGGTTTAGTTTCTTCAGCAGATGCATTCTGAGAAGCTAATGTAAAAAGTGCTGTTAATAAAAATAGTAAGAACGAAAAAATCCCCAATTTTTTCCCGTTTTTGTTCATCGTGCTTTCCTCATTTCTTATTAAATTGATGGTAAAAATTACCTCTCCCGTTCATTTTATCACATTTAATTCCTAATTAATACCTTAAAGGTGAAATTCACCGCGTTTTTTTCATCTTTTTTTCAAAGAATCTTTCCCAAAATGCTCAGAAGTCTTGAAAAATAAAGCGTTTTAGTGGTTTGTTTCCTTTAAACTAATTAAAAAATACACAATCATTTCCATCCTAAAAGCCCTTAAACAACGCCCAACCTTGACAAGAACTCCATTATTACCTATCATTAAGCTATACTTAAGAATGAGGTATTATTATGAATAATGAATCGCAGACGATATCAATCGAAAGCATTCTTCACCAAGCAACTACCCCGTGGTTGAGCTTTGTCTTTAGCACCGCTTGGTTATTGCTTTATCGGTTTGATTCTTGCATTAAGACAACAGCAATTTCAATTTTTGCATTTTGTCGTTTTATTTTTATTTTTTGTAGCTATTTACTTACAAGAAAATTCATATCGCAAACTAGCACTTCATCCAGAGAAAAAGAAATGGCCAGTCATTGCATTAACGAATGTTATTCTCTTTGCCATTCTCTTCTATTTCTACCAAACAGTAGCTATTAGAGTGGTTCTACTACTCTTTGCCATTGTGTTATTCAATCATACGAATCTGTTTGAAGTGAAGGTAAATGAAGTTTCATATATTTATCACCTGCTACTAAATGGGATTGCTAAATACTATATCGCAAATTTCGTTACAGTATATGTACTAAGCGGTAATGTAACTTCTGCTATTAGCGCTCAACTCTTCCAATATGTTTTATTTGGACTGTATGTGTCTCATATCAAAACAAAACTCACAGAGCGAAAAGAAGGCAAAAGACATTTCGGCCCAGCAGCTGCTATCTTTAATGTATTTGTCAGTCTGTCATGGCTAGTAGGAACAGTCGTTTACTACTTATGGTATTTGAATCATTTCAATATTTTGGGAATCATTTTATTCTCATTATCTTTATTAATTCCGATTCTTTACCAAATCCACTTTAGAAAACAGTACACAGTGAATCGTTTAATTACATACCTGCATTGGTATTTAGTTGTAATGTCTGTTTTATATGGATTCTTTATCGCAATTTAAATCAAAAAAATGGTTGGACAATTGTCCAACCATTTTTTGTTTATACTTCTTTTTGACCATACGCGCAAATATCGAGTAATGGGCAACTTGCACATTTCGGTTTTCTAGCAGTACAGTGATATCTTCCAAAGAAAATCATCCAATGATGGGCTTTCCCCCATAATTCTTTTGGTAACTTTTTACAAAGTGTCTCTTCTACTTCTAGAACTGATGCTGATTGCTTAACCATTTGGAGTCGTTTAGAAATACGTTCTACGTGAGTATCTACTGCAAATGCAGGCAATCCAAACGCGACGCTTAACACGACATTCGCTGTCTTTCGTCCCAACTCCTGCTAGTTGCACCAACTCTTCTCTTGTTCGTGGGACCTCTCCGTTAAATCGTTCAACCAATTGCTGTGCGCACAGACGAATATTCTTTGCCTTATTTCTGTAAAGACCTAAGGATTGAATACACTCAATCACCACTTCTTCTTCACTATTCGCTAAGGCATGCGCATTTGGATAAATCGCAAACAATTTTGGAGTAACTTTATTCACACCTTTATCGGTTGCTTGCGCGCTTAAAATAGTTGCAATCAGCAATTGAAACGGCGTCTCGTGGTCCAGTTCGCAATGCGCATCTGGAAATAGTTTTTGCATTTCGAGTACTGCTTGTAATGTTTTTGCTTTTGATAACATCTTATCTCTTCACCCAATTCACTAATGGAACTAATTGACTAGCAGTTTCATTTGGTTTTACGTCTACTTGTGCATTCTTTGTGCGAGTTTCAGACGCTGCTAATTGTTGCGCAGATTGAATCCCTTTGTTCTTCCACGCCAGTAAAATACGGTCAATATATTTCACATTATGCGCTTGATTTAAGACGGCTTCTTTTAAAGCTGCCACGATTAATTCCTGTGGATACTTGTCGTTATGAATCCATCCAGAAATCATCTCAATTTCAAATCCGCTTAACTGACGATTAAACTCTTGCTCAATTAATGTCAACACATTGACATCTTTTTGCGACATTTTTTCAACACTAAAAGAGTTTTGCTTAAATAACACTTCTAGTTGACGAAGAAGTGGCTTAAAGCTATAGTAATCCACTTTTTTGCCGTCTTGTGCTTCGCGCTGTTTAATCTCTAACACTTGTCGATCCATTAAATGTTGAATAATGCTAAATAATTGTCTTTCGTCGACTCCAAATTGTTGGCAAGTTTCTCGAATATTTAACACAAATGATTCTTCTGGATGTCGTTGCATTAACCATGCAATTAATAAGCATTCATCTGCAGTCAATTGCAATTTTCGGTGATTTTGAAGTAATGCATTTGGAACAGACGTGCTACCACTATAAATCCAATGTTCTTGGAATGTTAATGCCATTTTTTGACCTCCCTCTTTTAAAAAAGAGCCAACGACATCAGGTCAGCGGCTCTTTCATATTCTTTTTATTATGGGTAAATACGGTTTAATAAACGTGGGAATGGAATTGCTTCACGAATATGTTTCGTACCGGCTACAAATGTTACCATACGTTCTAAACCAAGACCGAATCCTGAGTGAGGAACTGAACCATATTTACGTAAATCTAGGTAGAATGCATAGTCATCTGGATTTAATCCATTTGATTTAATTTCTGTCTAATAATTTATCGTAGTCCGTTTCACGCTCACTACCCCCGATAACTTCTCCGATATCCTTCTGGAGCAAGTAAGTCCGCACATAGTACACGACTTTCATTTCCAGGAACTGGTTTCATGTAGAAAGCTTTAATTTCAGTTGGATAGTTGATTACGAATGTTGGCACTCCAAAGTGGTTTGAAATCCAAGTTTCGTGTGGTGAACCGAAGTCATCACCATGTTCTAAGTGTTCGTAGTCAGTATCTTCATCGTTTTCATGCGCTTGTAATAAGTCAATAGCTTCATCGTATGTGATACGTTTGAACGGTTCGCTAATATATTTCTTCAATAATTCAGTATCACGTTCAAGAGTTTCTAACGCATGTGGTGCACGGTCTAATACGCCTTGAATTAACGCTTTAACGTATGCTTCTTGTAAGTCTAATGACTCGTCATGTGTTAAGTATAAATACTCAGCATCCATCATCCAGAACTCTGTTAAGTGACGACGAGTTTTAGATTTTTCTGCACGGAATACAGGCCCAAAGTCGAATACACGACCAAATGCCATTACTCCAGCTTCTAAGTATAATTGACCAGATTGTGTTAAGTACGCTGGATCTCCGAAGTAATCTGTTTCGAATAATTCAGTTGAATCTTCAGCCGCATTTCCAGAAAGAATTGGGCTATCGAATTTAATGAATCCATTTTTATCAAAGAACTCGTATGATGCGTAAATGATCGCGTTACGAATTTCCATAATGGCATGTTGTTTTGTTGAACGTAACCATAAATGACGGTGGTCCATTAAGAAGTCAGTACCATGCTCTTTTGGAGTGATTGGATATTCATGACTCTCACCGATTAATTCGATGTCTTTTACTAATAATTCATAGCCTAATTTAGAACGAGTGTCTTCTTGAACAACACCTGTTACAAATACAGAACTTTCTTGAGTTAATCCTTTTGCTAATTCAAAAGTTTCTTCACTTACGTCCGCTTTACTACAATTCCTTGGAAATAAGCTTTTCCATCACGTAATTGTAAGAACGCGATTTTACCGCTAGAACGTTTGTTAGTTACCCAAGCGCCAATTGTAACGGTTTGTCCAACGTAATCTTTTGCTTGATTCATTGTTATAGTTTTCAAAATATCACTCTTCCTTTACTTATATGATTCAATAAATTCCTTAATTCGATTAGCGGCTTCTCTTAATTCCTCTTCACTATTAGCACAGCTGAGTCTTAGGAAACCGTTGCATCCAAAGTTCTCTCCGGATACTGTTGCAACCCCAGCTTCTTCAAGTAGTTTTAGGGCAAACTCTTCTGAAGAAGCAACGCCTACGATATGCATGGCTACTTTCACATTCGCAAATAAGTAGAACGCTCCTTTAGGCTTCTCACACTTGATTCCTTGAATATCGTTTAGTAATCCATGAAATACGTCGATTCTTCTTTGGAACTCGTCACGCATTTCTTTTTTACTAGCTTCAACATCTTCGTCAAAAGCGCGAATACCTGCATATTGTACAACCGCCGCAGGGTTACTTGTTGTGTGACTTGTTAAGTCATTTAAAGCTCTAATGATTCGCTTTGGACCAAATACATATCCAAGTCTCCATCCAGTCATCGCAACTGATTTTGATAATCCATTAATGACTAATGTGTTATTAAAAATCTCTTGGGATAAACTTGCCATACTGATGGAAGGCGCATCATACACTAATTCATAATAAATTTCGTCCGATATGACAAATACATTATGTTCTAATGCCCAATTTCCAATCGCTAGTAACTCTTCTTTTGTATACAAGAGCCCTGAAGGATTCGAAGGCGCATTGAGTACCAAGAGTTTTGTCTTATCCGTTACGTATTCATTTAGTAAATCGACTGTTAGTTTAAACGAATTTCTTTCTCTAGTTTCAATATACACCGGAATGCCATCCGCTAATTGAATTTGTTCGGCATAACTCACCCAGTAAGGAATTGGAATTAAAACCTCGTCTCCTGGATCTACTAAATGTCATAAAGACAGAATACAGCGCAAATTTAGCACCCGCAAAAGTCGCAACTTGCTCCTTTTGCAAATCAATTCCATCTTTACGTTTATGAAAATCACAAATCGCCTGTCTTAACTTATCTATTCCCAAAGCTGGTGTATAATGATCGGTTTCGTGTTTTCTTAAAGCATCAATGGCTGCCTCTGTAATCACTTCAGGTGTATTAAAATCAGGTTCACCAATCGATAAACTAATGATCTTTCTTCCCTGAGCTTTTAGTTCTCTAGCTTTTTGTGTCATCGCTAGAGTTCCTGAAGGCAAAATTTTCGATACTCTATCTGAAATTTTTACCATAAATCACCAATTTCTATATATTCTCAATATCTTTAATCCATTTACCATTTTTCGCTGAAATATAGTAATAACCAATACGTTGATTACTCATACGATAATTGACTTCCCATACAGGTTCCCCGTTTAAAAGGCCAAGTCTTGCTTCAAGCACTTCAACATCTGGTTTATCTTGTAATGTAATAGAACGAGCTTCTTGCTCATTGACCACTGCTGATTGTTGAAGAATTGTAACATCTCCACCTTCTTCAGGAATAATCGCATAGATGGCATTCCCGTCTTTATCTTCGCCCATAACGGTGTAATAAGACGTATCCGTATTGTACAAGTAAAACTTCGTTACTTTTGAAAATTCTACGGTTGGTGCCATCATCGTAAGTGCTTCATTTCGTTTCTTAATTTTTGGATCCACACTTACTAAAAAGATACTTGCAGCAGCTAAAAATAATAGAAATAAAGTGAGTAAAAGAATAAACATTGTTCTGCGTTTCATCAATTTCTCTCCTCTACTCTAATTTTCATAGATAATGGTATTATACGCTATTTAAAGCAAAAATACCACCATACATATAAGATGATGCCTTACATATTTTTATTCTTCCCTACGTTCAAACACTTCTTAAATGGTTTCTCTATAACCGTAGCGTTTTCCGGGAAAACACTTTTAACTTTCATCGCATATTTACTAATCGTTGCGCGAACATCTAACAACCAAATTTCGGCACTCTTTTGATGCGGTCTAGTAAAACGTCCTAGCCCTTGATACAGTTGAAGAAGCATCATCTTCATCGCGTAATGGCCAAAATAAGAACGATCTTGTTCTTTCATTTCCAGTTGAATAATTTGTTGAGCCGTTGACACTGGATTTGGGAATGGCAATTTGGTGATTACGAGTGAATCAATCGATTGTCCGCCACTATCAAATCCTTCCCAGAAACTATAAACACCAAGTAAAATCGTATCATTTCTTTCTTGGAAACGACGTTGTATTCTTCGACCCATTTGAGGTCCTTTTTGGGCAAGAAGTTCAATTTGATGAGCACGGCAAAAGTCTTCTAACAGACTCTCTACTGCTAAGAGCGCTTCTACTGAATGCATCAATACGAGCATTCTTCCGCCCTTTCGCTCATAAATTTTTTCGATACAGTCTGCAATTTGTGCGTGATACTGTTGACTCGAGGAAGAATTTACGGCCACCAAATCATTAGGGATAAATATTTGATGGTCGGCAGTTTCTGCTTTTGTCTCAATCACCGTCAACTTCTCTTTTGCCTCTAACACATGGAATAACGGTGTAAACGTTGGAATCGTTGCTGAAATTCCAATTATTTGTCTCATCTTCTCACTAAACTGATTGAAGACTTGAATGACTGGTTTCACTCTTAATAATTCGAGAGTATTTTGTCCATACTGTTCTTTTTCTTCGATGACAAAATAATCACTACCATCTGTTTGAAATTGAGAGATTGACTCCATTAATTCTTTTAATAAATAACTACTTTCTTCAAACAAAGTGGTCTTATCCGCATTGGCTTGCAGCAAATTCATTACATCAGACAGAGCCTTTTGCATAGCATTCACCATTTCACAGTGGATTGACTCCTTCCACTCGGTTGCCGTAAATACAAATGAATTGGTCAGTTGTTGTCCACTCTTCAACTCTTCAAACCATGTTTCATATAAATCACAGATTTCTAATAACTTGCGGTTCATGGTACGAGAGAGGTGCTCCTCTTCCTTTGAAAAATGGAACATCGCATTTAAGTGATGGTCAGACCATAATTGTTGCAACTCAAATAAATGAGAAAAGTTAACAGTAGTCGTGCCATATTGCTCTAGGGCATGCTCGAACTGCTGCACTTCATCAATCAGTACAACAGGTTTTACACGATGAGCGATCAATGAAGCGTACTGAATAAGGAATGCATGATTAGTAACCACAATTGGACTTTGTTGAACTGAAGCTACTGCCTTGTCCCAATACAGACTTCCTTCCTCATTTGCATCTTTTACCGATATTTCTTTCCATAACGTTGCTTGATGAAGCACTTGATTACATTCAGATAAATCACCTGTTTGCGTCTCTGTTATCCACACGAGTAACCCCATAATAGAAAGGCTGTTTCTTGCACTTCTCTCCTCTTTATACTTGTGAATTGCACGCTTGAAGGCTGTTAAATCAATATAGTGTCTTTGCCCTTTTATAGAAATTACAGGTGTCTTAATCTTTAACTCTGTAATAATCGGAGCGACACTATCCTCCATCAGTTGTTGTTGCAATAATAAGTTCGAAGTGACTATCCAGATTGGTTTTCTCTTACTCGCTTTTTCAAATGCTGCCAGTAAGTAAGCGTATGTTTTCCCTGAACCAGGGCTGGCTTCAATAAAATGGAAAGGTTCGTCAGTTTCAATCAACGATTCTATGGTGGTTATCATCTCACGCTGACTTACCTTATCTTCTAAGAATCCAGAGTCTACTAATTTCTGATAAGCTTCAAGTGCATTCGTTTTTCGTTTAGAAGACTTTAGTTCTACCTCTTTTACCGTTAGAGGAGAAACGACAAAACCTTGTTCTAAAGGAAATTCTTGTTTTTCTTCTTTTCCTTTTTCTTCTAAAATTTCCTCAAAAATAGTACCCGTATCCCCTAGTAATTCTGCAGAGAATTCGGTTAGCTGTTTCAACGTGATCGTCGACAACTCTCGAAACTTAGTCTTCATTTTTAAGAATAGTTCAGCTGTTGCTCGAGCATCACTGCCTGCCGTATGTACTTGAGTATGACGAATCTCTAGCGTCTCTGTTAAATCACTAAGACGATAACTGAGTGCTGTTGGATAACAAATTTGAGCCAGTTGCACCGTATCGATGAGTGGCACTTCCAATTCTAGACCCAGTGCATCTTTTAAAGCAGACATAATAAAAGGTCCGTCAAACCCAACATTATGCGCGACGAGCGTTCGGTCTTCTAACAGATTAAAAATCGTCATTGCAACTTCATCAAAATAAGGAGCCGTTGCCACATCCGCATTTGTGACTCCTGTTAATAATTGGATTTCGAATGGAATACTTTTTTCAGGATTTATATTCAGTGAGACATACTCAATCACTTCATCGCCATCGATTAATGTACAACCAAATTGGAAAATTCGGTCCCCCGATTCGTATTTTGGTCCTGTCGTTTCCAAATCAATGACCGCATATTTTCTCATTATCCGAACGCTCCTTTCTAAAGAATTCCTACTTAATTAGTTTACTAACTTATTCCTCTTGTTGCAAACAGTAGAAAAGTTTTAAGGCAAAAAAAGAAGCTTGAGCAATGCCCAAGCTGTTTTTTATCATTTTTAAAGTTGATTAAACGGTTTTACCTTTATCAATCACGACTTGTACTTCTTCCGTACCTGTTAAACAGTATGTTGTTTTACCGTAACATCTTTATCAGCAATCACATACTCTATATGAGCACCTGATTTAATCACGGTATTTGAAAGAATAATACTGTTACGAACAACCGCACCTTCTTCTACGACAACATCACGGAAGATAATACTATTTTCAACCGTACCACGAATCTTCGAACCGTCTCCGAGAATCGAATTCTTCACTACAGCTTTCTTACCATAGCCTGTAGGGACCGTATCTTTAACACGCGTAATCACTTGAGTACTAGAAAGGAATACATCATGAAGATTTTCAAAATCAAGCATATCCATATTTAAGTCATAGTAATCTTTAATCGTATTAACGACCTTCAAGTATCCTTTAATTTGGTATGCAAATACACGTAATGTTTCAAGGTTCTTAGCGATATAGTCACGTAAGATATCTTCCCAACCAAGTGTTAACCCTTTTTTAACAATGCCATTGAATAATTCTTTTGTTAAAATGTAGATTTTTCACTTGTGTTGCACATTCATGATCAGATCCGTCGAAGTGATAAAGCGACTCATACACTTTATGATTTTCATCAAAGATAATTTGTGATTCCCCTACTGTTGGTTTGCGGTACGTATACGCAACAGTGATATCAGAACCAGTATCTAAGTGATATTGGAACATTTCTTTGAAATCAATTTTCCCGATAATGTTTGTATCAGCTAAAATTACAAACTCTTCATCTAAATCTTGCGTATACACCATTGTATTGGCTAACGCTTCAATTTTATTTTGCGGGATACGTGTTGATAAGTAGTTTGACATCGGAGTAATAATCTTCAAACCACGGTGTTTACGGTTTAAATCCCAATCTTTCCCTGAAGCGACATGATCGAGTAATGATTTGTAATTATGATTCGTTAATAATGCAATATTATCGATATCTGCATGTACAAGAGAAGATAGCATAAAGTCCACCATACGATAACGAGAAATTACTGGTAAAGCGGCTGCCGTACGATTTCTGACTAACCCTTGAAGGTCGTCATTTCTATAATTATCTGCAAACAATACACAAAACGCTTTGATCATATTAATTTCCTCCAACTTTCGTATCTTCTTCTACCACTTCGAAATTGCCAATAACAGTAATCATATCTTTACCAAGTTCAATTTCTTCATGGCCTACAGTCACACCGCTTTTTACAACCGTGCCTTCTGCAATAATTGAGTTCACAACTGTTGCGCCCTCTTCAATGACCGCATTCTGCATGATGATACTTCCAAGGACTCTAGAATTTTGAGCAATCGATACTCCAGACGATACAATTGATTCATGGACTTTTCCGAGTACAATTGTTCCATCTGAAATCATTGATTCAGTCACTTCGGCGCTCTCTCCGATATATTGAGGAAGTCTGCCTTCGTGACGATAATAAATCTTCCAAGTTTTATCAGAAATATTAAAGTCTTCTTTTCGTTTGATTAAGTCCATGTTTGCTTCCCATAGACTTTCGATAGTACCTACGTCTTTCCAATATCCTGCAAATGGGAAAGCGTAAATACGACGGTCTTCTTCAAGTAACATTGGAATAATGTTTTTACCGAAGTCTTTTTCACTTTCTGGATTTTCTTCATCACGAATTAAATACTCTTTAAGTACTTTCCAGTTAAAGATGTAAATCCCCATCGATGCTTTTGTTGAAACCGGATGTTCAGGTTTTTCTAAGAATTCTACGATGCGTAAATCATCATCCGTATTTAAAATACCGAAACGACTTGCTTCTTCTAGTGGGACATTAATATGAGCAACCGTCAAGTCTGCTTTTTTCTCTTTATGGAATTCAAGCATCTTGTTGTAGTTCATTTTATAAATATGGTCCCCAGATAAGATTAATACGTACTCTGGATCATACTGCTCGATATACTTAATATTTGATAAATAGCATTGGCAGTCCCTTTATACCATTCCCCTGTTTTTCCAGCTGTATATGGAGGAAGAATTGTTAACCCTCCGTCTACACGGTCTAAGTCCCAAGGGTTCCCATTCCCCATGTAAGAGTTCAACTCAAGAGGCATAAACTGAGTTAACACCCCAACAGTAGAAATCCCTGAATTTGCACAGTTTGAGAGAGGAAAATCGATGATACGATACTTCCCACCAAAAGGAACAGCTGGTTTCGCCATATCCTTTGTTAGTACTTGCAAGCGAGTTCCTTGTCCGCCTGCGAGTAGCATTGCTACGATTTCTTGCTTTCTTGCCATACGTCCAACCTCCGATTATTGATTGTTAATGATATACAGTGTAGAAAACGGTGGTACATTCACCGCGAGTGTATAATCAAATCCTTTATGTGGTTTCGTAACTGTATGAAGTCCACGATTCACCACTCCAGATCCGTTATACTTCTTAGCGTCAGAGTTGAGAGCAACTTTATAGCTTCCCCATTTTGAAACGCCAATTTCGTAATTTTTAATGTAGTTCCCTGAGAAGTTTGAGATAACAATCACTGAGTCTCCTTTAGAATTCATTCTTGAGAAGACGAAGCAGTTATTCCAAACATCTTCCACCTCATGCCATCTAAATCCTGTCCAGCCTCCGTCAAGCTGCCACAGTTCTGAATGCTTCTTGTAGAAGGCATTTAAATCTTTCACATAGCGATGAGTCGCGTCATGAATTGGATATTTGAGTAAGAACCAATCTAATTCGCGTTCTTCATTCCACTCAATCATTTGTGGAATTTCATTTCCCATGAAGTTTAATTTCTTGCCAGGGTGAGCCATCATATAGCCCATGAAAGCTCGATAGTTAGAAAACTTATCTTCATAAGAAACAGACGCTTTATCTAGTAACGATTTCTTCCCGTGAACCACTTCATCATGAGAAATCGGTAAAATATAGTTTTCAGAGAAGGCGTACATCATCGAGAACGTAAATTGATTATGGATGCCACCTCTAAATAGAGGATCTTTCTCTAAAGTAATCTAGAGAGTCATTCATCCAACCCATATTCCATTTGAAGTGGAATCCGAGTCCTCCTTCTTCTACTGGTTTGGTAACCCCAGCGAAAGCAGTAGACTCTTCAGCAATCATCATGACACCTGGATATTCATTACGTACATAATCATTCAGAGATTGAATAAATCGAATCGCTTCTAGGTTTTCAAATCCTCCGTAAATATTACGAGCGGATTCTTCTTCACTTCTGCAGTAGTTATAGAACAACATTGAACTTACTGCATCCACGCGAAGTCCGTCGATGTGGAATTTTTCAAGCCAAAATACTGCACTTGAATACAAGAATGAAACAACTTCAGTCTTGCCGTAATCAAATGCTCTCGTTCCCCATCCTTTATGTTCTTGGATACGAGGGTCACCGTATTCATAGCAAGGTGTGCCATCAAATTCATATAACCCAAAAGCGTCTTTTGTAAAGTGACCAGGTACCCAGTCTAAGATAATTCCGATACCTGCCCTGTGACATTCATCCACAAAATACATAAAGTCTTCTGGAGTTCCAAATCTTGAAGTCGCTGCAAAGAATCCTGTCACTTGATATCCCCATGACTTATCATACGGATATTCGGTAATTGGCAACAATTCAATATGCGTGTAGTTCATCTCTTTCACATATGGAATGAGTACATCCACTAACTCACGATAAGAATAAGGATCACCATTTTCTTTCTTCTTAAACGAGCCTAGCTCAACTTCATATATGTTTAACGGTAGTTGAAAAGGGACGGTTCTTTGTTTCATCCACTTTTCATCAGACCATTGGAATTCAGGAAAATCATATACTTTAGATGCTGTTTTTGGTCTTGTTTCCGCATGGCGTGCATATGGATCTGCTTTCCATAACCAATCTCCATGATGCGGAACAATCACATATTTATAAGCATCGTACTCTTTTACATTTGGAATTGTGATTTCATAAATCCCATTTTGATTAATACGCTCCATCTTATAATCGGTTGGTCTCCATTCACAGAAATCCCCCGTTACATAGACTTCTTTTGCGTTTGGAGCCCATACGCGGAATGTACATTCGTTATCACCTAAGAAGCTACCAAGGAAATCATAACTATGGAAATTCCTTCCTTCATGAAATAAATATTCTGCTAGTTGTTGCACTAAGCCATCACTCCTTTACGCATTCGCTCACAAAAAAGAAATAAGCGTTTTCATATTTGGGATAAAAAATTAGAGAAGGTTGATATTGATACATTTCTCTTGTTTAAATTATAACATATTTCTTAAATTTTCACAGTGGTTTTCATGAATTTTCTTAAAAATTTTTGTTTAATTCTCTGTACTTTTCATGAAACCCGTTTTGGTATCACTTTTTACCGCTTTGTATTACAATGAACATAGATTGACAAAAAAAGGGGCCTATTATGATTTTCTATCACTCACTAAAAAATAAGTATCCTTCAGGAGCAGTGACGGATAACCAAACTATTTTTATACAAGTTAAAGTTACGAAAGAGACTCGCCTCTCTTCTATCCAATTAGTACTTAAAGAAGATTTAACGCAAACAACAAGTATCTATCATCCAAGTCGTTCTACGATTGAAGCAGATGCGACTTTATACTCATTTGAAATTTCACCATTGCATTCAGGACTATATTTCTACTACTTTGAAGTTCGTTCTGAAATCGGTACTTACTTCCTTAGCAACCATGAATTCCATGCAGTTCCTGTTCTTAACTATCATGAGATTAACAGCTGGCAATTAACGGTTTACGAAGAACAATTCACGACTCCAGAATGGTTTAAGGGTGGAATTATGTATCAAATCTTCCCAGACCGATTCAAGAAAAGTGATAAATATAAAGCGAAAAAAGCAGCCAATGAAGAGATTCGTTACCGTCATGATGAGTGGGACGAATTGCCTCAATCAAGTATCACACATGAAAATTACAAAGCGCAGGATTTCTATCTTGGGAATTTAAAGGGAATCGAAGAAGAACTCGAACACTTCAAAGCCTTAAATGTAAACTGTATTTACTTAAATCCAATTATGGAGAGCCCAGATAACCACCGCTACTCCACTGCGGATTATTTCAATGTGGATCCTTACTTAGGAACGAATGAAGACTTTAAAAAACTATGTGCAAAATTCAGAAAAAATGGAATCGAAATTATTCTAGACGGTGTATTTAGTCACACTGGTGATGACAGTATTTATTTCAACAAACAAGGTCATTATGATAGCGTTGGTGCCTATAACTCAACTGAGTCTCCATACTATCCTTGGTTTAGCTTTATGGAGTTTCCAGATACGTATCACTCTTGGTGGGGCTTTACAAACCTTCCAACGGTGAATAAATTGGAACCTTCCTATATGAAATTTATCAACGATCCAAAAACCGGTGTCTTACCCTTCTGGCAACATCTTGGGATTGGTGGCTGGCGTTTAGACGTTGCGGATGAATTTCCTGACGAGTTCTTAGACGCATTACGAGTAACTGTTAAACAAACAGACCCAAATGCCCTCATTATTGGTGAAGTTTGGGAAGATGCGACTACGAAATTTGCTTATGACCATCGTCGCCGTTATTTCTTAGGAAAACAACTGGACAGCGTGATGAACTATCCTTGGAAAGATGCGATTATCAATTTTGTTCAAACAAAGAACTCACATGCTTTACGCTATGCCATTGAAGAAATCATTGATCATTATCCAAAACCTGCTCTAGACGTTCTAATGAACTTACTAGATAGTCACGATACGGAACGTATTATTACAAAAATTGGCTTTGGTGATACGGAAGCTGTTCCACTTCATGACCGCCCAACACTTGAATTAACTGGAACTGAACTTGAAGATGCGATTCAAAAACTAAAAATCGCAAGTTTCATTCAATTTACTCTACCAGGTGTTCCTTCGATTTATTACGGAGATGAAATTGGGATGCAAGGATTCCGCGATCCGTATAACCGTAAGACATTCAGCAAGAAAAAAATCAACGAAGAAATCTTCGAGCATTATAAAGCATTAACAGCTTTTAGAACAGAAAACAAAGAAGACTTCAAGGGAAATTTCAATGTCATTTACGAAAACAATGGATGCCTTGTGTACCAACGTGGCTCTCTCCTATGTGCCGTGAATATGAATGAACATACGGAATACATTGAAGGTCTTCATGGAAAACAAATTTTTGCAAGTCACCAAATAAGAAACCATCCAAACGGACTTCTTGTTCCTGCATTTGGCTTTGCAGCATATGAAATTTAATCCACAAAAAAAGATTCTCACTGTGAGGCATGCCTCACTTGTGAGAATCTCTTTTTTTATTAGTTTAACCTTGAACAGGTTTGATGTGCCAAATGTCTTTTGCATATTCTTTAACTGAACGGTCAGCTGAGAAGATACCTGCATTTGCAATATTTGCAAGGCTCATCTTCATCCATTTAGATGAATCATTAAAGTCTTTTTCAATGCGTTCTTGCGCTTCAACATAGCTATCAAAGTCAGCCAGACACATATAGTGATCTTGAGTTAATAAGTAATCCACGATGAAGTTGAAGTTCATACCACCAACTGTCATTGTACGGATGAAATCAAGAACGGTCTTAATCTTAGGTGAATTATTGTAGTATTCCCAAGGTTTGTATCCTTTAGCATATAACGCTTCTACTTCTTCTGTTTCTAAACCGAAGATGACAATATTGTCTTCGCCTACAGCTTCATAAATTTCAACGTTTGCTCCGTCCATTGTACCAAGCGTCACGGCACCATTTAACATCAGTTTCATGTTACCAGTACCACTCGCCTCTTTACCCGCTTGAGAGATTTGTTCACTCACATCCGCAGCTGGCAAGATGATTTCCGCTAGAGTCACTTTGTAGTCTGGAATGAATACTACTTTAATGTACTCACGTACTAATTCGTCACTTTCAATCATTTGAGAAATTGAGTGAATGAATTTAATAATGTTTTTCGCCATTTGGTAGCCTGAAGAAGCCTTCGCAGCGAAAATGAATGTACGTGGAGTTGGACGTAATCCATTGTATTTAATTTCATGATAAAGATATACAATGTGTAACGCATTTAATAATTGGCGTTTGTATTCATGTAATCTCTTCACTTGTACGTCAAAGATTGAATGAGGATTTACTGAAATCGCAAGAGTTTCTTTGATGTAAGTCGCCAGTTGCTCTTTCTTCGTTAATTTAATGGCTTGTAAGTCTTTTAGTACTTTCTCATCATCTTTATAGGCATTCAATTTAGAAATGCCAGAGAGGTCTTTAATGAAGTCATCTCCGATTAAATTTTCTAAGTAAGTAGCAAGTTCTGGGTTTGCTTGACCTAACCAACGGCGGTGCGCAATCCCGTTTGTCACGTTACCGAATTTTCCTGGATATAAATCGTTGAATGCTTTGAAAACGTATCACGAACAAGAATATCACTATGCAGTTTTGATACACCCGTTTACATAATGACTACCCTACGATAGAAAGATTTGCCATCTTTAATCATGTCGTCATAAATAATCGCTGTATCACGTAATGTATATTGTTTTGCCTTGTTCCATGACCCATAAGCAGAATCGTCTATTAATTTCTTCAATAATTGAGTAAATACGTGGAAGAATTGGTTGGAATAAGGATACTGGCCATTTTTCCAATGCTTCTGCCATGATAGTGTGGTTTGTATACGCAAATGTCTTCGTCGTGATTTCCCACGCTTTATCCCATCCATAGCCATACTCATCCACTAATAAGCGCATTAATTCAGCAACGCCCATTGCAGGGTGAGTATCATTAATATGAAGCGCTACATGTTCTGAGAAGTTTTCTAATGTACCAAATTCACGGTAATGGTTCTTCACTAATTGTTGTAATGAAGCACTAATGAAGAAGTATTGTTGTTTAATACGTAACTCTTTACCTTCATTTGTTACATCGGCTGGATATAATAACTTCGAAATAGAAGACGCAATTGCTTCTGCTTCTGATGATTTAGAATATTCACCGCGTTCAAATAGTTTCATATTGAAACCTGTTTTGGCTTTGGCTTCCCATAAACGAAGTGTGTTTACAGCTGAAGCATCATAACCAGAGATTAATAAATCATATGGTTCTGCTTGGATTGAAGTATAGTTTTTGTGGTTCACTTTTAAGCCAGTTTCTGTCATCACTTGCTCTAATTCCCCACCAAAACGCACTTCAACTTCTTCGTCATTACGGTACACTAAGCCATATTTTCCAAGGTCTAACCATTGATCTGGGAATTCTTGTTGCCAACCGTTTGTAATGACTTGTTTGAAAATCCCATATTCGTAAAGAATTGAGAATCCTGTGACTGGATATTCATTACTTGTTAAGGCATCTAAGTAACAAGCCGCAAGACGTCCTAAACCACCATTTCCTAAACCTGGATCTGGTTCCATATTGTAAATTTCATCGAGTGAAAAATTGTTTTCGCTCAAGAACTCTTTTGCTTCTTTTTCAATGCCTAAATTGAACAAGTTATTGCGAAGTGTACGTCCAACTAGGAATTCCATTGACATATAGTACGCACGTTTTTGACGAGTTTGTTTTAATGTTTGTTCATAGCTGAATTTCTTTTCCATTAAAATATCACGAACAGATCTCATCATCGCTTCGTATACTTGTCTCTTACTTGCATTTGAGATGGTTACACCAAATTGATTCTTTAATGAAGTTTCAACACGACTTGTTAAACTTTTTTCGACCATTTAAGAGCCTCCTTCTTATTTTTTATACCACTTCATGGTATAAGTCTAAATATTTCTTAGCGGACTGTTCCCAACTTACGTCTTTTTGTAAATTGTTCTTGATAATTTGTTTCCATTCATCAGGTGATTGGTAGAAACATGTGACAGCGCGGTAAATCGCATCCATCATATCGCCAGCTTGGAAGCTTTCGAATGTAAATCCATTTCCTTCAACGCCTGTAAATGGAATAACTGTATCACGTAATCCACCAACACGGTGAACAACAGGAACTGTTCCGTAGCGCATTGAAATCAGTTGTGACAATCCGCATGGCTCTGTCTTAGAAGGCATTAAGAATAAATCACTTGCTGCATAGATCTTTGCAGACATTTCATTCGAGAATAATAAAATACTACGAACACGGTCATGTCTGTAGTGTTCTAATGAACGTAAAGCACTCTCATAATGAGCATCCCCTGTTCCTAGAATCACTAATTGTGCACCTGTTTTAAGAATTTCTTCGCTTGCTTGTAAAATTAAGTCAATTCCTTTTTGATGAGTAAGTCGTGTTACCATTCCAATTAAGGGAATATCCGCATTCACTTCTAAGTCCATCTCTTTTTGGAATGCTAATTTATTTTGAACCTTATCTTCAAATGTTTTTAAGTCGTAATTTACAGGAATCATTGGATCTGTTTTTGGATTGAATTTATCCACATCAATTCCGTTTAAGATTCCTCTTAATTTTCCTTGTTCAACAGTTAAATCTTGTCGAGTCCATATGAGAAATAAGGGTCCAAGATTTCACGAGCATATGTTTCACTTACTGTATTCACGCGGTCCGCCAATTGAATCGCACCTTTTAGTAAGTTCACGTCACCATTGTAAATGAGTGCGTCAAAATATTTATTTTCTAATCCAAATAGATTTCCCATTTCATATGGGTTGAATCGACCTTGGAATTCGATATTATGAATCGAAAGTACACTCTTCATATCTTTATAGAATTCTGCTTCACGACTCTTCAACACGTCTAAGTAAATGACAGAAAGTGCTGTATGCCAGTCGTTTACATTCACAACATCTGGTTTAAAATCAAGAGCTGGTAGGATTTCAAGAGCTGCTTTTGAGAAGAAAGCAAAACGCTCCCCATCATCTGCTTGTCCATAAATACTGTCACGATTAAAATATTGTTCATTATCTACAAAATAACAAGGAACTCCGTCCACTTCAGTCTCGAAAATTCCACAATACGAATGTCTCCAACCTAAATCAACAAATTGGTATGCTTTGTATTTTAAACCAAAACGTTCGCGGTCAATACTAGAATACAAAGGTAAAATAACACGTGCATCTACGCCTAATTCACGAAGGGCCTTTGGAAGAGAACCAATAACGTCTCCTAACCCTCCTACTTTAACAAAGGGAGCTGCTTCAGCTGCAATAAAACAAACTTTCATACACTTTCTCCTTTAACTTGTGATAGGTTTATTATACCTTGAAATCATGAAAAGAACTAGACTTCTTATATAATAAAATAAATAAATCAAACTAAATAAAAAACCTAGGACAAATGTCCTAGGTTCAATTGGCAATTAAATTTCTGGGTAGATATCTTCCACAGATTTTTCTGGGTCAATCACGATGAATAAGTTACCGTGTGAACCAATTGCTGAACTTTGGTATTTGTTGTCATTTCCGTCTTCATCTACTGGGCTGTATGGGAAATAAACACGATCTTTGTCAACAATTACATCTGATTTTGGATGATTTCCATCAACATATAAAATATCCATTAATTCGATATCGCTATATTTTTTAACGCGTTCGAACATTCCTAATTCTAAACCACCTAAGTTGATGTCTTCTGACATAACGTGGTCTGCTTCAGGGAAGATTTCAATACGTAATGATTCACATGGGTGAATTTCTTGGAATTCTCCACCGTTAATACGTCCAAATGATGTTGTAACTTTTTTAATCCATAAGTCACCAATCAAACGGCGATTAATCGTCCATGTTTCTCCATTTCTAAATACAAAACGTAAACCTGACATAACCTTTTTCATATAGGGTCACTCCTTAAAATAAATTATTGCTTACAAAATGATAATACCATTGAAACGCCTTTCATTCAAGAATTATATTAAATTAAATGGCTTTCAATAAATTGTTTTTCATTTCAATGAAACTTCATTTACTTTCATTGAAATTATTTCTAATCCATGAAACTATCTCAGCATTTTCATTAGGTAATCTACCAGATAAAATCTCTGTTTGAAGAGCTTGTAAGACTTCACCAATAATAGGCCCCATCTTCTCTAAGCCTAGTGCTTCTTTTACTCCAAATCCATCAATTTGAATGTCTTTCATCGAACGAATCGGTAATTGTTGATACACTTTTTCTAACTCTACTAATTGTTCACTGTGGCCAATTCCTGGTAACAACTGCTCTACTTCAATCGCTAAAACTTCTGGACATTCATAGGCAAGAAATGCATCCCACTCTTTTTCAAGACGAGCGAGCAATGTTTGATAGCCCGTTAATATAGTAGAGATTTGGTCATTTGAAGATTTCCAATTTTTCAGTACTTTTCTTAACTGAGGAATACTTAATCGTTCATAGTACGCAAATAAAATCCAAGCTTGCGTAATCGTCAGTTTTTCTAACTGGAACTCTCCTAATTTTAAGAGTGTCTCTTTGGCCTCTTTAAAATCTGGGACAAGAATGGTATAGCTCACTCTCTACAAAGGCTTTAAAAGCAAGAGTGCGATGTGGGCTAAGAATCATTTTCTCAAACTCAACTTTCATACGCTCCACCGCTACTCGCTCTAGATTGGCTTTTAACGTACGAATTGCATTAAACGTATCAGATTCTATCGAAAAGCCTAATTGTCCCAGCAAAACTGAACTGCACGCATCATCCGTAAGGCATCTTCATTAAAACGTTCCATCGGATTCCCAACACAGCGAATGATTTCTCTCTCTAAGTCTTCAATCCCACCAAAATAATCGACAATTTCTTCTTTGTCGTTTACTGCAAGTGCATTAATCGTAAAATCACGACGCATCAAGTCCTCTTCCAGACTTCTGACAAAGGTTACGGAATCCGGATGTCTAAAGTCCTGGTACGTCCCTTCTGTACGAAATGTTGTTACCTCATAGCTATCATGATGATGGAGTACAAGAACGGTTCCATGCTCAATTCCCACATCTACTGTATGAGAAAAGAGACTCTTCACTTCTTCTGGGGTTGCACTCGTTGCAATATCCACATCAGAAATCTCTTTTCTAAGAACCAAATCACGGACTGAACCACCCACAAAAACGGCTTCGTGTCCAGCTTCCTTCAACGTTTGAAGAACAGGGGAGTGCACTAACGAAGAGCGGTACCGATTGTATATCAACTGTTCGTTTCAAATCACTCATCTTCTAACTCCTTTAATCGATTCGTTAGTTCCATAAAACGCTGAGAGTCCATTGATTCTAAAGCCTCATTGATTTCTGATTTTAATTGCGAAATCAACACTTCTTTTTGAATACTATCTAATTCATCCTCGACTACTTCCATTTCTTCTACTTCAGAGATATAATAAGGATTTTTCTCTAATACTGCAAAACTCACCATGCTCTTATAAGCGTTTGGAAAATCTAATTCCACATAGCAATCTTCTTTCCAGTGAAGACGCATATCGTGAAAGGCTACTTCTGGATTATCGAATTTTGTTCCTTCCTTTATAAAATAGGAAAGATTCTTGAGCAGGTTTAATCGTTGAAAATAACATTCCTTTTGGAGTAGCTTCCACATGCTCCACAAAATGAATTTGTCTCAACAATAACTCATGGTTTAACAAGTAGTTCAGAATCCACAATGACTCTCTTCTTTTCAAAGAATGATTTGAAATGAACCACGAAATAAATTTCTTCTTCGTTTCTAAACTTGGGTTAAACAAAGTATCCCTCCTACTCTTCAAAAATAAATGTATAACGGATAAATTCAGGATTAAACGGATCTACCTTCAATGCTTCTTGTAAGGCTGGTGCTGCTAAATCTTTTACGTCCTTCTTCAATCATAAAGCGGATATAATCTTCTAAGAATTCAACAGAACTTTCCCCAGCTTCATAGGCTTTTTGATAGTTTGTAAAGGCCTCGTCTGTACTCTTCCATTGATTCATAAGTTTTCGCAAACAGAGTAAAGAATTACTGCATCTTCTTTTGGTTTCTAAGCTTTCAAGGAATGCAATACTTTCCTCATATTCTTCCTCATCGTTTAAAGCTTCAACATAACTTGTCACATTGAGAATTGAATCGTTGTTGAGATTTACCGCTTCTTTTAATTCTTGTAATCCAACTTTTGGCATCTCCTGTTGCAATTTCGATTTGACCAAGAATACGATGTGCTTCATCGTTCAATTCATCAAAAGCAATCCATTTTTTCGCATAGTCTTTTGCTTCTTCGTCTCGTTTCAAGATTAAAAGACATTGAATCACATTTAGTATCACTTCACTATTTTCAGGTTCACGTTCTAAAAGTTCCGTGTAGTACTCGAGAGCTTTCTCGTAGTTGCCCTCAATAGACTCATATGAGGCCATCTGGAACAATAAATCACTTGAGAGGCCATCGATGCTTTCTTCGCCAATAAATTGCTCTAACGGCTCTTTATCGCCCATTCTCAAAGTGGCTTCAACGTACAGTTCTTGTGCACGTTCTTCTTCGACAGTTTCTGCTGGATTTTGTTTTAAGAAACGCTCCAAGAAAAATGCGCTACGTTCGAAACTTCCCGCTTCAAATAATAAGGTTCCAAGGTAAAAATCAATAATCGCTTCATCTGGCTCTAAATCTTTCGCCTTTAAGAGTTTCTTCTCTGCTAAGTCGAAGTCTCCTTCTTCTCGGTACGCTTCCGATTGAACCACTAACACACTTGGATAGTCTGGATCCGTTTCAGGAATATCATACAGAATCGATAACGCTTGATCTGTTTCTCCTTCAGCCACTAAAATCTCGGCTAATAAAATCGTCCAAATCGCTTCGTCTGGTTCAACTTCGGTGAGTCGTAACAAGGCACGTTTAGCTTCTTCGTAGAATCCAATCGATACAGAATAAGTCGCTAAATCTGCCATCTCTTGAAGGTCTTTTTCTGGATCAAAATTGTCAAAAAAACGATGGTAGTGTTCATAGACTTTATCAATATCTTGTTCTTGTAAGGCTTGTTCAATCGCTTCGATTACTTGTGTCATAATGTCTCCTTTTGCAGATGAACTGCGAGTAGTATATGTATCTATTGAAGTTTTACACCAAAAAAAGAAGGTGTTATATAGAGTTAACTCTAATATAACACCAATTAAAACTTCATGCTATGAAAAATAATTCATTGGAATTATTTTTTAACTGCATCTTTAAGAGCTTTACCAGCTTTGAATGCTGGAACTTTAGAAGCTTTGATTTTGATTTCTTTACCTGTTTGAGGGTTACGTCCTTTACGAGCAGCGCGTTCGCGAACTTCGAAGTTACCAAATCCGATAACTTGAACTTTTTCACCTGCTTTTAAAGCTTCTTGAATTGTTTCGAATAACGCTTCAACTGTTGCTGAAACATCTTTCTTTGTTAATTGCGTTTTTTTAGCAACGCGATCTACTAATTCTGCTTTGTTAGCCATTTTAGTTTCACCTCCGTCAAATAAGAATTTCTATCAGAGTTCGTTGAGTGGTCCAACTTATCTGGAAATCGAAAATTAGTTTTGATTTCCTCTAAATTATACCATTCAACCTCAATAGTTTCAACGTTTTATATCCTGTTTTATAAGCTTGCTATGAATTTTTTTACTTTCTTTGACGCGTAATCATATGAATTGGTGTTCCCTTCGAATCCAAATGCTGAGCGAATTCGATTTTCTAAGAATCGTTCATATGAGAAATGCATCAATTCAACGTCATTTACAAATGTGACAAATGTTGGTGGTTGAATCGCTACTTGCGTCATATAGTAAATCTTCAAGCGGTTCCCTTTATCCGTTGGTGTTGGGTTCATCGCGATCGCATCCATCAATACATCGTTTAGTACTGAAGATGAAATACGACGTGAACGAACTTCATGAATCTCTTTTAGGATTGGTGGGATTTTTGAGAGACGTTGTTTAGTTTTTGCAGATACAAAGATAATCGGAGCGTATGATAAGTATAGGAATTCTTGACGAATCTTATCCTCAAACTCTTTATACGTTGAATTATCTTTTTCAAGCGTATCCCATTTATTCACTAAAATAACGACACCCTTTACCCGGCTTCATGAGCGTATCCCGCAATCTTCTTATCTTGTTCTTGAATTCCTTCTTCGGCATTCAAGACCACACAAACAATGTCGCTTCGTTCAATCGCTCTTAAGGCACGTAAGACACTATATTTTTCAGTTGATTCAAAGACACGACCTTTCTTACGAATACCAGCAGTATCAATCATCTTGAAGACAGTACCTTCTTCATCTTCGAATGTCGTATCGATGGCATCACGAGTTGTTCCGGCAACATTTCGATACAATCACACGCTCTTCTCCAAGCATCGCATTCACTAAACTAGATTTCCCTACGTTTGGACGGCCGATAAAACTAAACTTAATGATGTCTTTATCCTCTTCGTCTCCTTTATCTTCAGGGAAAGCTTTAACAGCTGCGTCTAATAAGTCTCCAAGACCTAGTCCGTGACTTCCTGAAATTGGGAATGGTTCACCGAATCCTAATGCATAGAAATCAAAAATTTCTGAACGCAATTCAGGATTGTCGACTTTATTAACAGCTAGTAAAACTGGTTTATTTGTACGATAGAGTAATTTTGCAATGTGTTCGTCAGTCGTTGTCACGCCCTCTTTTCACACTTGTAAGGAAGATAATCACATCTGCTTCTTCCATCGCAATCTCTGCTTGCATACGGATGTTTGACATAAACGGTTCATCCGTAATATCAATTCCACCTGTATCAATAATATTAAATGAGTGACCTAACCACTCACCTTCAGAATAGATACGGTCACGAGTGACTCCGGCGATATCTTCTACGATAGAGATACGTTCTCCGACAATACGGTTAAAAATTGTAGATTTTCCGACATTTGGTCTTCCTACAACGGCAATAACTGGTGTTGACATACTATTCCTCCTTTTTCTCTAATTCTATCATAAAAATAGTCTGGAACCAGTCCAGACTATTTCCACTTAACTTTTATTTGAATGTTATTCTTCAACTTTAAGTTCAGAAAGTTGATCACCTAAACGATCAGCTAAAGAGAATGAAACATCTTCTTCAGGTAATTCGTAAGTTTCTTCAACCACTTCTTCAACTTCTTCTTTTTCAGGTTTTGGAGCTTCTTGTAAAGCTTTAATACTTAAAGAAATACGTTGTTGTTCTGGATGAACTTCAAGAACTTTCACTTGAACTTCTTGACCTTCTTTAAGAACTTCGTGAGGTGTTGCAATATGTTGGTGAGCAATTTGTGAGATGTGAACTAATCCTTCTACTCCAGGGAATAATTCAACAAATGCTCCAAATGTAGTTAGACGTTTTACTAAACCATCTAATACAGAACCAACTGCTGCACGTTCTTCAATGTTATCCCATGGTCCTGCCAATGTATCTTTGATTGATAATGATACACGTCCGCTTTCTGGATCCACAGAGATTACTTTAGCTTGAACTTCTTCGCCAACTTTTAATTTGTCGCTTGCTTTCGCAACGTGCTCGTGAGAGATTTGTGAGATGTGAACTAATCCATCCACACCACCTAAGTCGATGAACGCACCGAAGTTTGTTAATCGAGCCACTTTACCAGTCACTACAGAACCTTCTTGAATTGCTTCAAATACAGCTGCACGCTTAGCTGCTTTTTCAGCTGCAACTAAGTTTTTACGTGATAAGATTAAACGATTTTCGCTTGGTTCGATTTCAACGATTTCAAAAGCTAATGTTTGGCCTTTGAATTGAGCTAAGTTATCAACATAGTGGTCTGATACCATTGAAGCTGGCACGAAAGCACGAACTCCTGCATCCACTACTAAACCACCTTTAACAGCATCCACAACTGGAGCTTCGATGATTTCTTTGTTATCGAATTTAGCTTGAATTTCTTCCCAAACTTTACGTGCATCTACACGTTTTTAGAAAGTAAGAAACTTCCATTTTCTTTATCTTTGATTTGTTTGATGACTACTAAATCAACAACATCTCCTACAGCTAAAACGTCTTCTACACGTTCAACTGGTGATGTAGATAATTCATTGAAAGGAATAACTCCTTCAACTCCTCCACCGATAATTCCGACGATGGCTTGTTTATCTTGTAGAGTTAATACTTCACCTTGTACTAAATCTCCGATTTGAATATCTTTAACGATATCTAGCGCATCTTGCATTGTTTGTAATTCTGACATGTGACTTCCTCCTAAGCGCGACAATTCATGCGAACATCAAGTTTGATTTTTTGTGCAAAATAAAACTTTTTATCCACTTACAATCATACCACTAAATGAAAACGAATTCTAGTGTTTTTGTGTGCAAAAAAATCTGGTTAATTCGTTAACTTTTCTTGGATAAGATTCGTAATTTTAGAAACGACTTCTTGAATTGATAGGCTTGTCGTATCGATTTCAATTGCATCATCCGCTTTTTTCAAAGGAGACTCTTTACGAGTACTATCTAAAAAGTCACGGTGAGCAATCTCTTCCTCTAATTTTTCAAGAGATAATTCAATGCCCTTTTCTTGGTTTTCTCTGAATCGACGAAGCGCACGTTCTTTTACAGACGCTACTAAGAAAATCTTCAACTCAGCATTTGGAAGCACGACTGTACCAATATCGCGACCATCCATAATGATGGAATGGTTCTCAGCAATCTCACGTTGCATTTGTACAAGTTTTACACGAAGCTGCTTTAATCGCTGAAACTTCCGATACATTTCGTGTCACTTCAAGATCACGAATCTCACGAGTCACATCTTCCCCGTTTAAGAAAACGAGTTGGCCATCTTCAGTATTTTTAAAACTGATGACTAAGTTTTCGAGTAATTCATCGATTGCTGACGCATCATCAACTGAAATATTATTTCTTAAAAATGCCAATGTTGTAGCACGATACATCGCACCAGTATCTAGATAAAGAAAACCAGTTTCTTTGGCGATCAATTTTGAAATTGTACTTTTCCCAGACGAAGCTGGTCCATCAATAGCAACTTGCATATTCTCTCTCCTTCTCAAAAAGAAAGCCTGAAACGTCTTGCGTCTCAGACTTCCGCTAATATAGTTCTGTATTATTGTGCAACTTTTAATGTTGTTCCTGGAGCAATGTTATCCCCTGTAAGACCATTAATTTGTTTTAATGTCGCAACGTCCATACCATGGTTTACTGCGATACGGTATAAGTATCTCCAGCTTTAACTGTATATGTTCCATAGTTACCATTTTGTTGCGCTTGAGTTGTTGGTGTTTGTTGAGTTGTTTGAGCTTGACGAGGAGCTGTTGTTGTAGCTTCGTTAGCTGTAGTAGTAGCTTCTTGTTTTGTTGTAGCTGCTGTTGTTTCTGGAGTTGCTGTTGTAGTTTCAACAGTCTTCGTTAACATTACATCATCAGCTGTTCTTGGTTTTACTTGATTACTGTTATTGCTAATTGAGAACCACATCATAAATAATAATGGTGCAACAATTACAATAAGGAACACAAATAATAACACATTTGATAATGGTGCTACTGCTTTTCCACCTGAGTTTCTAGCACTACGAGAGAATTGACGATTCTTTAAATTCTCATCTTCTCCAAATTTTCTTTCCCATGGTTGTTCTTCTGTTTGATTTAAATCTTCATTATTATTAAAGTTATCGCTCATTCAAAAATCCTCCTAATTTGACCCAATGCTATCCTCAGTCAATTCACTACACAATATAGCATATTCTTACACTCAGGGCAAACTTTTACTTTAGTACTATTGTAGCATAATTTCTCAAAAAATCACTCTATTTAATCATAGATTAAATAATTTCTTAAAGCTTTCTTCGAAGGTGTTTTTGCCATTTTCTTCTTCATTCCAATTTTCTGTTACATCCAGTAAAAATAAATCAAGATGCCTGCAACTGCTACACTTTCCACACGGTTCTTTTCCGATTTTCTCCGAAGAACTGTGCTAAGTACTGTTCTTTACACTGACTCGTGGTCGCAAACTCTTCAATCTGCCCCACTTGCTTTAATTTACGCGTTCGCTGCATCTTGATAAACTCATTCTTTTGTTCATTATTCCAACGAAATGCATTCGCAATCTCTTTGATATTTTGATGCAGTTCCGTTTCTTCTTCGTCACCTGCTTCATACGACCGTTCAATTTTACGTCCCATTTCGGAAAAATCGTCTGGATGAACAAAGGAGATACAACGACTAAACTGCAGATCTCTTCCAGCTCGGCCAATTTGCTGCACATAATCTTCAAGCGTTTGAGGAAGTTGGTAATGAATAATTGTTCGAATATTCGACTGATTAATTCCCATTCCAAAGGCACTTGTCGCTAATAAGATATTGAGTTCGCCTCTAAAGAATTTCTGCTGGATGGTTTGTCGATCGCTACTATGTCTCTTAGAGTGAAAGGTATCGATTTTTGTAAATCCTTCCTCTTGGAGTGATTCTTTTAATCCTTCAATCTCTTTAATCGTTGAGGCATACACGATACAAGGATATTCCACACGCTTCAACAATTCAGAAAACATCTTGCTACGGAGTCCTTCAACCGAAATGACATCAATTTCACGATTCTTCAAGAAGGCATGTCCTTGAAAATAAGTCGTATCCTCTTTATTTAATCCTAAGAAGGTATAAATATCATGAATCACTTGAGTCGTCGCTGTTGCCGTTAAGGCTAACGTTCTTGGACTTCCCAAACTCTTTCTCATTTTTCCAATAAATAGGTAATCACTTCTAAAGTCATACCCCCACTGTGAAATACAATGCGCCTCATCGACGACGAGTAATCCAATTTCCAGTTTTGATAATTGCTTAAAGAATCTAGGTGATTGTAGCATCTCCGGAGAAACGAAAATAAATTGATACTCATTTAACGTACTTAAAATATAATTCTTCTCAGACTCTGACATAAGAGACGTGATGGCCACTGCTCTATGAATTCCTAGCTGTTTTAAACTAGCAACTTGATCGACCATTAACGCAATCAGCGGAGACACAATCACGACTCTGCAGTTTTCTTTGACGCCAATATATTGATAAATAAACGATTTCCCATTTCCTGTTGGTAAAATCGCAATCGCATCATGCCCTTCCTCAAGAGCGCTGATGACTTCCTGTTGTCCTTCTCGGAACTCATCATATCCGAATCGATTCAATATTGGATCCATGTCATTCACGCTCCTTTAAGGCCTTGATTTGATAGTATCTGAATAAGAAGAAATCTAGTTTTTTTCCTTCTGCTTCAAACTGGTCTTTAGCCTCTTTATATTTTGGATACTGCTCGTTTTCGAAAAGTTCTTTGTACGCTACGGCAGCCTTCGTTTCTTCTACACGTTTATAAAATGCATCTTTTGTAAGTAACAAATGCTTTAAGAGATGATCGTTAATCGTGCTTTCTTTGAGTTTACGTAGACGTGCAATCTCCGTTCGTTTTAATCCTTTTTCAAATAGACGAACTGTTTCTTGAACGGAACTCGTTTCATGAGAAATCCATTCAAACATTTTAGAAAACCATCCATAAGTGATTGGAGAATTTTCAGGTTCCTCAAAGACATCACTCACCCATTTCATGAAGACTAATCTTGAGAGAGGTTCACAGTCTTCAACCGCGGTAAATTCCCATAACGAAACGAGCTCATCTTCTAGAGCTGCTGTCGACTTAGCTCCATTAAAAAGCCCTACCCAATGTCCTTTCACAGATTCATCTTGTTTATCCGCCCAAACCTTGAACTCTTCAACAACACTACTAAACCAAACGGACGTAATGTTCTCTTTTTCTTCTTTATACCATCGTTTAAATAATTGCTGTAACCATACATTTTGAATGAGAGGACGATAGCTTGTTTCCTCGTAGCGGTGATAACTAATCCATTCGATCCAGAGTCTTGTCACATCTCGTAATTGCACAAATGAATATGGATGCATCAAGTAATTGACAGGATGGCTTCCGTTTGTCACAAGCGAAAATTCTGGAATTTCTTTCAGTAGCACTATGCCTGATTCATTTTCGCTAACTATTCCTTCACGGAAGAATCCATCTACTAATTGATGAAAGTACTCCTCTTTTAAATGAGGTAAACTCGCAAAAAATACTTCAGTTTTATCTTCTTTCACGCCAATTAAAGTCGACATGGTACGATTTCCCGTTAAAATACGATATAATCGATTTAACGGAACCACACCATACGACTTGATCGCATGTAATATCCAAATTTGATAAAAGGAGTACTGACTCATGGATAATAAATCCTCTCTTTCAAAAATTTATACAAAAGTTGATTGCGAGTCTTGCATCGCATGTGGCATCTGTCAACTACGTGCTCCTGAAATCTTCGAGTACGATGCTGAAGGGATTGCCTTTGTAAAACAAGACAACAATACCGGAACAGTTCCACTACCAGAAGATACGCTAGAAAAGTTCAAAGATGCTTATACAGCTTGTCCAACGGGTGCCATTAAACGAAAAAATAGCCCATTTAATGAAGAATAAATAAACAAAACGGACTCACAACAGTATGAGTCCGTTTTTCTTTTGTATGACTCCCTAATAGAAATCTATTTTTCGTCTAAAGCGAGCTTTCTTAGTTTCTGTACTTCAAACGAGCGTAATTCACGATAATCTCCAGGGCGTAAGTTTTCCAACGTTAAAAATCCAAACTCTTCACGTTTTAATTTCATAACAAGTAACTCAACTGCTTCAAACATACGCTTCACTTGATGGTTCCATCCTTCGTGAATTGTTAAAGCGACGATTCCTGTTCCTTTATCGGTATCCACTGATAAAATTTGAGCTCTAGCATTTGACGTTTTCTTGCCATCTAAGACAATTCCACGTTCCAATTGACGCATTGTCTAGGCGTTGGAATGCCTTTAACTTTGGCGATATATTTCTTCTCTACGTGATGCTTTGGATGCGTCATTAAGTTTGAAAACTCACCGTCATTTGTTAATAAAAGAAGTCCTGTTGTATCGTAGTCCAAACGTCCCACTGGATACACGCGTTGTTCCACGTCTTTAAAATAGTCCGTCACAACGGTTCTTCCTTTATCGTCACTAGCACTTGAAAGCACGCCTTTTGGTTTATAAAACATGAAGTACACAGGTTCTTCTTTATAAATTGGAATACCGTCTACCTCAATTTTATCATTGGCACCTACTTTAAAGCCGAGTTCTCTCACGACTTCACCATTGACCTTCACACGGCCTTCTTGAATAAATGCCTCACATTTTCTGCGGGATGCCACACCAGCGTGCGCCATTACTTTTTGTAATCTTTCCACAAAAAAACCTACTCTTTCTCTTCTTATACTTCATGATGTTCTTTAGAGCGCATTTCTAACTCTTCAAACAAATCATGATTATCTCTAAATAATTGATTGGCTTCTTCAGAATCTAAATCGAATAAATCTGAAGCATCTGGTAATGCATCCAGCGATTCTAATCCAAAGTAATCCATAAAATAAGCTGTTGTCTTATACAATTTTGGACGTCCTGGAGTCTCTAATCTTCCAGCCTCTTCAATTAAATCTCTTAGCAATAGTTTTTGAATCGAACCACTGCTTTGAACGCCACGAATCGACTCAATATCCACACGTGTGACAGGTTGCTTATACGCGATAATCGCTAACGTTTCTAGAGAAGCTTGAGACAATTGAGAAGAATATGGAGAAACCGCATATTTTTCGATATATGATTTTAAACTAGCCTTTGTCACAAGCTTATAATGAGAAGCCGTGAGAAGAAGTTCTAGTCCACTATTTTCGTCCTCTAAGCGTTTCTTTAATTCATCTAGTAACTGACGAACTGCACTTCTTTCGAGTTCTAAAATATAGCTTGCTTCTTCTAATGTAATCCCATCATCTCCAGCAACAAATAGTAAGCCTTCTAATACTGAAATGTAATTAGTCACTCTCTTTCTCCTTTTCTTGTCTTTTCTCAATCAAAATATCCTCATATGGAGAACTTTGAATAAACGGACACGATGCTCCCGAACTAACTGTAACATCGCTAAGAATGTCGTTGTAATCGCATGCCTGTTGAACGCTGGGAAACATTCCTCAAACGGAACTTGTTTCTTATCTGTATGCTCGATTTTTGAAATAATCGAATCCATCAATTCCTCAACCGTATGCGTTTCATGTTGAATATTGGCCTTCAGTGGCATTTTCGCAATATTCTTACGCGCTAATTTCTTTAACGCATTCCATAAATCTTGAGTCGTCACTTCTCCTTCTTTTAAAGGAATAATTTCCTGCATCGAAGACAAGTCACTCGCTTCTTTCCCGAAGTGTAATCCTCGTTGGAAAGAGAGCTCCTCAAGCTTTTTGGCATTTTCTTTAATTTGTTGATATTCCAATAGTTGTTGCACTAACTGGTCACGAGGATCTTCTACGATTGGCTCCCCGTCTTCATCCAACTCTTCCAACTTTGGTTTTGGAAGAAGCATTCTCGCTTTAATTTCTAATAAGGTCGACGCCATTACTAAATATTCAGCTGCCACTTCCAATTCCAATGTTTTCATCGAATGAATGAAGTTCAAATACTGCTTTGTTAACTCATTCATCGGAATATCGTAAATATCAATTTTCATCTCACGAATCAGATGCAAGAGGACGTCCATCGGTCCTTCGTATTCAGCTACTTTAATCGTTAAATCTTCCATGGTCCCTCACTTACACGATGTTTATTCCATTTTGCGAGAATGACGCTTGTTTCAATCGTTCCGCTTAATACTTTATCTTCCATCTTTGTTAAATCTTCTAACATTTGGAATGTTTTATTTTCCCCACGAAACGAAGGTGAAATCGATAAGTATTTAATCACAATTGTGTCTGTTGTACTTTCTCCGCCAATCAATCCGATAAAATTATCACTTTCTGACTCTTTCCAGAGCCAGCATTTGATGGATGGATTTGTCGCGATTTCTTCAATTTCCTCTTGCAATCGTTTAAAGTCCTTGAATTCTGGGATATACGAAAGCAATCCCATTGCAATTTTTTTATTCGTTGCTGAATAAGGTACTAACAAATTCATTCCTCCTCGAGGTTCGTCTCTTAATATAAAACTAACACTTTACGAACCAATGATTTGAACACTTCTTTAACGCGTTGTGTTGTTTCTACCACTTCTTCGTGGTTTAAGTTTGCTTGCATTCCTGCAGCTAAGTTTGTGATACATGAAATACCAATCACTTTAATACCAGCGTGGTTAGCTACGATAACTTCAGGAACTGTTGACATTCCTACAGCGTCCCCACCTACTGCTTGTGTGAAGCGGATTTCTGCTGGTGTTTCATAAGTTGGTCCAGAGTATCCCATGTATACTCCTTCTTTAATGTTGATGTTTAATTCTTTCGCAGCTTTACGAACGACTTCTTGTCCGTATTCATGGTATGCATGGCTCATATCAGGGAAACGAGGTCCAAAGCGGTCATCGTTAGGTCCGATTAATGGGTTTGTACCAGTGTAGTTAATTTGATCTGTAATAATCATTAAATCCCCTGGTTCAAATGTTGGGTTTGCACCACCTGCAGAGTTTGTAACGATAATCGTTTCAACGTCTAATAGTTTCATTAAACGAATTGGGAAAGTTACTGTTTCCATATCGTAACCTTCATAGTAGTGGAAACGTCCGTCCATAATTAGAACAAATTTCCCTTCTAATTCACCATATACAAGACGGCCAGCATGACCGACTACTGTTGACACTGGGAAGTTTGGAATGTCTTTATAGTCAAAGATTAATGGGTTCTTTACTTCTCCAGCAAGTTCCCCAAGACCTGAACCTAAAATCATTCCGAAATCAATATGACCAATGCCTTTTTCTTGTAAAAACGTTTTTGTTTCAACTAATTGTTCGTATTTGCTCATGTTGTGCCCTCTTTCTATATTAGTTTAATTCTTTTAAGAAACTTGTTCCGTTACCAGTTGATGGTACACCAAAGTTTTCGCTGATGGTTTCTGCGATATCGCTGAAGTGTCCTTGTGGTAAGTGTGTTGGGTGTTTCAATGATTTGCTAATTGCTAACACTGGAATGTACTCACGAGTGTGGTCTGTCCCTTTGAATGTTGGGTCATTTCCGTGGTCAGCAGTAATAATTAATAAATCATCTTCTTGCATATTTTCTACGATTTCTGGAATACGAGCATCAAACGCTTCTAATGCTTCGCCGTATCCTTTCGTATTACGACGGTGACCATAAACCGCATCGAAGTCTACTAAGTTTAAGAAACTCATACCAATGAAGTCTTTCTTCAATACTTCAACTAGTTTATCTACGCCATCCATATTGTCTTTTGTACGAACGAATTCAGTAATCCCTTGCCCGTTGAAGATGTCGTTAATTTTACCGATTGCAATTACATCAATCCATCTTTCTTCAAGAAGTCTAATGTTGTTTCACCAAATGGACTTAATGCATAGTCATGACGGTTTGAAGTTCTTTGGAAGTTGCCAGGTTCACCCACATATGGACGAGCAATGATACGTCCAATCATATATGGATCGTCTTTTGTAATTTCACGAGCGTATTCGCAAATACGGTATAACTCTTCTAGCGGAATAATCTCTTCGTGAGCAGCAATTTGCATTACAGGGTCTGCAGAAGTATAAACGATTAAATCGCCTGTTTCCATTTGGTGTTTACCGTAGTCATCGATTACAGCTGTACCACTGTATGGTAAGTTACATACGATTCCTCTTCCTGAGAATTCAGAAATACGGTCTAATAATTCTTGTGGAAAACCATCAGGGAATACTCGGAATGGAGTTTTAATATTTAATCCCATTAATTCCCAGTGACCTGTCATTGTATCTTTACCAACAGAAACTTCTTCCAGTTTAGTATAGCTTCCTTCTGGATGTTCTACTGGTGGAACTGTTTTTAAAGGAGCGATATTTCCTAAACCATAACGTTGCATATTTGGCACGTTTAAGCCCACAGTTTCTGAAATATGACCTAGAGTATGTGAACCTGCATCATCAAATTTTGCAGCATCTGGTGCTTCTCCAATCCCTACAGAGTCCATTACAATGACATGTATTCTTTTAAATTTCATCAATTCCATCTCCATTTTCTTTATTACGAACGCGGATGTGCTTGTTTGTAAATTTCCTTCATTCGTTCGTTTGTAATATGTGTATAAATTTGTGTCGTACTAATATCCGAATGCCCAAGTAATTCCTGCACGATTCGAAGGTCGGCACCCGCTTCTAAAATATGGGTTGCAAAGGAATGGCGCAATGTATGGGGGCTCACTTCCTTTGTAATCATGGCCGTCTGAACGATTTTCTTCAAATTCTTCCAGAAACCTTGACGCGTAAACGGTCCGCCTCTGTGATTCAAGAACAAGACATTCGTTAACTTCTTTTCGTCTTCTAGAGCAGGCCGTGCATACTCTAAATAGTTTTGAATCCAGTTGGTTGCTTCTTGACCGATTGGGATAATGCGTTGTTTATTCCCTTTCCCAATGGTTTGTAGGAATCCTAATTCCAAGTGCAAATCACTGAGTTCAATACTGATTAATTCACTCACCCGCATCCCTGTTGCATATAAGAGTTCCAGCATTGCTTTATCTCTTAAACCTAAAACCGTCGAGGTGTCTGGTACCTCCAGCAACCTGTTCACCTCATCAATACTGAGCGCTTTTGGCAACTGCTTCTTCGGTTTTGGTGGATGAATTTGTTGCGTTGGGTCTCGTTCTATCATTCGCTCTTGTACGAGAAACTGGAAGAATTTCTTCAAGCAGCTAATCATGCGGCTTGTTGAACTTACTGCATATTCATCTTTTTTCAATTTCTGAAGAAACAGTACCATCGTTGTATGATCCACATCTTGAAGACGTGTCACCTTTTGTTCTTCTAAAAACTGAGAAAACTTCTCCAAGTCCCGTTTATAACTTTGAACGGTATTATCGGATAGACCTTGAACGGCAATACTATCCAGGAAGTAGTGTATTTCTTTCATCTTCTACCCTTCCTTTTGCTGGCAATTTTTGCAAATTCCATGGAACGTTAGACGATGATCGAGCACTTGAAACTGGAATTGCTCTAATACTTTTTGTTCAACATCAACGAGTAAATCCTCTTCGACTTCTTGAATCTGTCCGCATTTCACACATAACAGATGATGCGCAAAATGACGATTAACCGTCTGTTTTAGATGATAACGACCAATGCCATCATCAAACAGATTTCTTGAAATGATTCCTAAGTCCGTTAAAATCTCCAATGTTCGATATACCGTAGCTAATCCAATATCTGGATACTTCTGCTTCACGTACATGTAAATTTCTTCAGCCGTCAGGAGTTCATTCAGATGTTCTAGAAGGATTTCAACTGTTGCCTGTCGTTTGCAGGGTCAGTTTAAAACCTTCTTCTTGTAATTTCTTTTGAATCCCTTCAATAGAAATAGATGACAAGCGACTCGCCTCCACTCATTATTCTTCAATCAGATGGATAAATCCTTCTTCTTGTGTAATTCGTTTTGCTTTTAATAAATTTCCAATGGCACGTTTAAATTGCCCTTTACTAATTCCAAAAATCTCTTTAATCGTTTTTGGATCTGTTTTATCCCAATAAGGAAGTGTATGCGTTGGACGATTTTTCAGCATCGCCACAATCATCTCTGCATCGTCTCCAATGGCCTCGTGCGCACGTGGACGCATCGAAACATTCAGTACACCATCTGGACGTAGCCCGATAACACGTACTGTAATTTCTTCCCCAAGCGTTGGTTCATACAGTCGCTCTGAAGGATGCAAGAATAATTTATACCCTTCTGGTGTGAAAATCGTTGTTCCCACAAGTTTTACTTGTGTCACTGTTCCTGTTAAATCTTTATTCAACAATCCTTTATGACCACGAACGACTTTTTCATTCAGTGCGTGGCCGTCTCCCATCGTTGCCCATGTGCGGTCCTTTTTATCTTTAATTAACGTCACATATAAACGATTATTTTTCTTTGGCCATAACTCTTTCATACTTGGAAGTTCATCCAATGAAACTACCATATCTTTATCTTCTAAACCAATATCCACGAATACGCCTAAGTCTTTTCTGACTTGTGTCACGCTTGCCCATCCATAACTTTCATTTGTTACTTCAGGAATGCGGAGCGTAAAGACTTTTTTATGGGAAGAATTCTCATATAAGAATCCCGTTACTACATCACCAATCTTTAGTGATTCGGTAGCATCGTCTTTTTTGAGACGGAATGTTTCTCCACTCTTTTGAACGAAAAAGTACTTTTCATTTTCATCCGTGATAATGGCTTGAACAACGGTCGATAATTCACTTGTCATAACAAACCTCCTTCTTCTACATTTGTCCTTTTATTTTACCACAAAATAGAGCTTACAGTCATTTATATCCTAGTATTTCTAACGATTTCTCGTTATTTTGTCAAATACCTTCACATTACAAAAAAAGCTTGAACAACTTTTTACGGTTTGTTCAAGCTTTTTATTATGATTTATATGAATTATACGCGAGCAACTTTCATCATGTTTGTTGTTCCTTTAATTCCTAAAGGTACACCAGCAGTGATGATTACTAAATCGCCTTCTTGAGCATTGTGGTTTTCGCGAACGGCTTGCATACAGATTTCGAACATTTCATCTGTAGAATGTGCGCGTTCAACGATTACTGGTTTAACACCCCAGATTAATGCCAATGCACGTTGTTGACGTTCAGAAGAAGTCACACCTAAGATTGTTGCGTCAGGACGGAATTTAGAAATCATTTTTGGAGTATGTCCTGATTCAGTTGCAGCAACGATTGTTTTCACTTTTAAGTTTTTAGCTGTATGAGCTACTGAACGGCCGATAGCTTCTGCCACATCAGTTTCATCGAATGCTTTTAATTTGAATTTGTCACGTACACGGATTTCTTGTTCTGTACGAACACAGATATTAGCCATTGTACGAACAGCTTCAACTGGGTAATCCCCTGCTGCAGATTCACCAGATAACATAACTGCATCTGTACCATCGAAGATAGCGTTCGCTACGTCACCAACTTCCGCACGTGTTGGACGTGGGTTACGTTGCATTGAATCTAACATTTGAGTAGCAGTGATAACTGGTTTACCTAAAGTGTTACATTTCTTGATTAACATTTTTGAACGATTGGAACTTCTTCCGCAGCGATTTCAACACCCATGTCACCACGAGCAACCATTAAACCATCAGATAACGCTAAGATTTCGTCAATGTTGTCGATACCTTCTTGGTTTTCGATTTTTGGAATGATTTGGATGTGAGTTGCGTTATGTTCTTTTAATAAATCGCGAATTTCTTGAACGTCTGAAGCACGACGAACGAAACTTGCAGCGATAAAGTCGATATCATTTTCAATACCGAAGATAATATCTGCACGGTCTTTTTCAGTGATACCAGGTAATTTTGTTTTAACGCCAGGAACGTTAATTCCTTTTTTGTTTTTAACAACACCACTGTTGTTTACTACGCAGACGATTTCTCCATTTGCGTGGTCCACTTCAGTAACAGCTAACCCTACTAAACCATCATCTACTAAGATAATTGATCCAGGTTTAACATCGTTAATTAATTCTGGGTAAGTAATAGAGAATTTTTCTTTAGTTCCTAACACTTCAGTCATTGAAATACGAACAACGTCTCCAGTGTGGAATTCAATCGCACCATTTTCCATATCATGAGTACGGATTTCTGGTCCTTTAGTATCTAAAAGAATCGCGATAACGCGGCCTGTTTCTTTACGGATTTTTTTGATTGTGTTGATACGTGCTAAATGTTCTTCATGGTCACCATGAGAGAAGTTTAAACGCGCAACGTTCATTCCTGCTTCTGCTAAAGCTGCTAATTTTTCTGGCGCTTCACTAGCAGGTCCAATAGTACATACGATTTTAGTTCTTTTCATTTTTTCTTGACTCCTTTAGTTTGTTTTAGAATGAAATTTCTTTATTTAGTTGATACAACTCTAAGTTAGGTAAATGTTTGCCGTTTGCTAATGTTTCAACGATATCGCTATAGATAATTTGTTCTGCTTTCACGCCGACACACACGCCACCGATATCTTCTTTTAATAAATCGATTGCTTTAGCACCCATACGACTTGCAAGTACACGGTCACGAGCACTTGGAGCTCCACCACGTTGAACGTGTCCTAATACTGTAACACGTGTATGGAAGTCACTATCGTATTCACGGAGTTTCTTAGCAAGTTCGTCACCAGACATCACACCTTCTGCAAGAATGATTAATGTATGTTTCTTACCGTTCAAGCGACCTTGTTTGATTTCTTTAGCGACAGTTTCTAAATCAAAATCTTGTTCTGGAATCAAAATTTGTTCTGCACCACTGGCAACCCCTGTCCAAAGTGCGATATCTCCAGCACGACGACCCATAACTTCAACGATAAACGTACGAACGTGTGATGTCGCAGTATCACGAAGACGGTCTAGCGCTTCTAATACAGTATTGATGGCAGTATCAAAACCGATTGTATATTCCGTACCTGGAATATCATTGTCGATTGTTCCTGGAACCCCAACAGTTGGGAAACCAAGTTTTGTTAAGGCAACGGCCCCTTGATAGCTTCCGTCACCACCGATAACAACAAGACCTTCAATACCGAATTTCTTTAATTGTTCGATTCCTTTTTCTTGTCCTTCGCGGTTTGCGAATTCTGGATAACGTGCAGAATACAAGAATGTACCCCCGCGACCAATCAAGTCACTCACGTCTGACGGATTTAATTTACGGATATCACCAGCTACTAACCCGGCAAAACCATAGTTAATTCCGTATACTTCAAAACCTTCATAAATACCCTTACGTACAATCGCACGTACAGCGGCATTCATCCCTGGAGCATCTCCTCCACTTGTTAAAACAGCAATGCGTTTCACAAAGATTCACCTCTTAGATTTATTTTTACTGGAACAAGCCCATTTGTTCTCATTTTATCACTTTTTTAAACAAATGTCTTTCATTTTCATAAACTTTTTCAATTTACAATTTTTATACATTCTTTATCTAAAATGTCGATAAGACTAGGGATTAGCTTCGACTCAAGGTTTACACCGTTTGCAAAAGAATTCTTTACAAGCGTTTTACTATTCACGAGGAATAATTCAACAGGTGTCACCCCTTTATATTTAGTGACGAGTTGCTTGATTTCTGCATAGACTTCTGGAGTATGTTTCTCCGGGCGAATCGCAATTTCAATATCTTGGCAGAATCTTCAAGAAGCTTATCTGCAAAACTCATCGGATACATGCGGTTTAATTGCAATTGCCACTGACCTTTTTGCCCTCTCTTCACACACGACCTTCCGCAAGAACCATCGTGTTTTGTTGAAGGTGTTGATAGACTTCGGCAAGCGTAGACGGAAACACGACAACATCCATCATTCCAGACGCATCTTGAAGTGTGACATACGCCATCTGCTCTCCTTTACGAGTTGAGATTTTGCGAATGTCCACAATCATCCCTACAAATCGCATATACCCTTCTTCAAAGACGGTTTGAACCGGAGTGATCCATCCGCTCTTGACAAGTGGGTCATATTTTGAAGAAGGATGCGGAGAAACTGAAAATCCAAGCACCTCGATTTCTTCTTCAATCCGTTGCAAGAGTGGTTCTTCTTCTACATGTGTGAACGCCACTTCTAGGTCATCTTCTAGCGATAAATTCAAGCCGTGGAACTTCACACTCTTAGCTACAGCATCCACATTCGCCTTTAGCGTTGCCCTTGTTTCACCAAATTCATCAAAAGCCCCTGCATTAATTAACGCGAGTAATAGCGGTTCTTTCGTATATTGAGCACCCATTCGATACGCAAAGTCTTGGAAACCTTTGAACGGTCCATACTCATAACGGTTCTTCACGATACTTTCCACAAAATCTCGACGAATCCCCTTAATGTTATTGAGTCCGACAATAACGCCACTATCGTCTGCCACAAAGTCTGCATAACTACGATTAATACTTGGTGGCAAATCTTAATTCCTAACTGGCGTGCTTCAACAAGATAGTCTTGCAACTTCGCTGACTTCGCGCTCGCGTTTTGGAATAATGCGGTAAAGAATGCTGTTGGATAATTTGCTTTTAAGTAAGCTAATTGATAAGACAACATCGCGTAAGCCACCGCGTGTGATTTGTTAAATCCATAGTTGGCAAACTTTTCGATATAGTCATATACCGTCTCGGCATCTTCTTTTTTGTACCCTTTTGAAAGTGCTCCGTGCACAAATTTTTCTTTTTGTGCAGCAATTGCATCGCTATTCTTCTTCCCAATGGCACGGCGTAAAATGTCCGCTTCTCCTAGAGTAAAGCCAGCCATTTCACTAGCCGCCTGCATAACTTGTTCTTGGTAAACCAAGATACCGTAAGTAGTTCTAGAATTTTTTGAAGCGACGTGTGAGGATACTGAACAATTTCCGTTCCCTTTTTACGATTAATAAAGTGTGGAATTTGCTCCATTGGACCTGGACGATAAAGTGCCAGAACTGCTACTAAATCTTCGAACGCTGTTGGTTGCATATCCTTCAAGACACGACGAATTCCATCTGACTCGAATTGGAAAATCCCATTCGTTTGTGCCTTTTGAAAAAGCTCAAATGTACGCGCATCGTCTAAAGGAATCTTCGTAATATCAATTGCCTTCTTCGTAATCTTCTGCGTTTGTTGAATTGCCTTATGAAGCAATGTCAGGTTGCTTAACCCAAGTAAGTCCATTTTGAGAAGGCCGACTTTTTCAACAGCCTGCATCGCATACTGTGTGAGCATACAATCGGCTTCTTGAAGTGACGCTGAATACCCTTTGTCTCGTTTCATTAAAGGAACGGTCTTCGTCAACGCATCTTGCGATAACACGACTCCAGCCGCATGGACTGATGAATGACGTGGAAGTCCTTCAAGCGCTTTTGCCACTTGATAGAGCTTACGATTACGTTCGCTACTTTCGACATGTTCTCTAAACGCCTTATTTTCTTTATAAGTCTGCTCGAGCGTCACTTTTCCTTGAGCGATATTGTTTGAAAACTTCTGAACCGTAATAATGTTTTCTCCAAAGACTTTACATACATCACGAATCACTTGCTTCGCCCCAAGCGTACCAAATGTTACAATTTGCGCTACATTTTGATTTCCATATTTCGACACGATATAAGCTAAAATATCTTCACGCTTATCATCTGGAAAATCCAAGTCGATATCGGGCATCGTATAGCGTTCACGGTTTAAGAAACGCTCAAATAGCAAATTATAGCGAATCGGATCAACGCCTGTAATATGCAAGAGGTATGCAACAAGAGAACCTGCCGCAGATCCACGACCAGCCCCTGTTTGAATGCCTTGTTCGCGTGCATGTCGCATAATATCCCAAACGATAAGGAAGTAATCATCAAATCCCATTTCATGAATCACAGCTAACTCTTCTTTAAGACGATTCACATAAACAGGTGTCGTTACTCCCATCTCAAGCATCGCAGCCTCACATAATTCATAAAGGAACTGTGCACTCGTCTTCCCACCTGGCACTGGGAATTTAGGAAGCATCGTATCTCTTAGAGGAATTTCCACCACTAAATCTTTTGTAAACTGTTCTAAGTTCGTAAGAAGGACTCCACCTACTGCCGCTTGGAACACCTTCGTCATCGAAGTCGCTTCCGGTAACGATTCACTTCCTGTTGCATCTTCTTGTGTAAACGAAAGAGTTTCTCCTAGTCGAATCGCTTGTAACACTTTCCATGGGAAATAATCAGTTGTATTTAAATAACGAGAGACACTAAAGGCAACTGGAATGACACCAGCAACTTCAATCCCTTCACGCATCGTGTCGAACTCACCGCGTTCAACCATTTCACGAGTAATCCCTACAGCAATCTCAACGCCAGCATACTCTTCCTTCACAGCTCCCAGAACTGCTTCAAGTCTGCCCTTAGAATGCGCCGCAACCCACTCACTATCCATTGGAGGAAGAACGATTTTCACATCCTCGCTATGAGTGGCAATCCACTCTGTCATCTCCTTTGTCCAAGTAAGCCCTTGTTGATAAAGGGTTGAAAGTTTCAGGAGGGATTCGTACCCCTTCGCGCCTTTTGCATAGACGATGAGCATTTCTTTTCTCGAAGCATCACTCTTCCATGCAACCTCGAATGTACATCCTAGAATCGGTTGAATTCCATTTTGAATACAGCGCTCGTAAAATTCCACTGCGCCGTGTAATACACCATCATCTGTTAGAGCCAATTGTTTATAACCTAATAATTTTCCAGTCGCAACATACTCATTTAAACGAATCGTACTCTTGAGTAATGAATAGCTACTGAATACTTGTAAAGTTGTAAATGGCATAGGGTTCCTCCTCTCGTATTAGTCGTCTTATTATAGCATATCTTCCCCTTTCGCGCTCCCTTTTGGAAAGTTTTTCGGCCCATCTATTGTCAAAAGAATCTTGCTTGTACTATAATGGGAAATGAAAGAAGGGTTGTCCGTGAAATATATTGTTACCATCATATGGGGATTGATTCTTAGCCAAGTTACTTATTATTTAGGAAGTGCACTCTCTCAAACACCTTACAACGTACAAAGCGCCGTAATCGTAGGAGTGCTCGTAACCGCAGCTATCTTTATCATCCAACACGTATTTATGAAATCAAAAGAAAACAGAAGTTAAGAGTTGAACCTTAACTTCTGTTTTTTTATTTATTTTTAGCGCTTCGAAGTTAGACCAACTTTCGCACGTTCCAATCCCATCGCCTGTAAATTCACACTAGAAAGCACTCACTAAGAACGTCCATCTTCTTTTAGCAATGCTTCGTATAAAAGCACAAAAAGACCGTAGGCAAATGAAGAAGCATGGGGATTCTATGGTAGGAGTAATAGTGACTAGTAACCGATGCGAATTAGAACCTCTTGAAAATTTATTTTCTAGAGGTTCTTTGAGGCTCGGTAAGTGGGAGACCTCGGCTCCCACTGGTACAACTATTACCACTACCATGAAGACATCCCCATGCTTCAATATTTGACCTACGGTCAATTTCTCTTTATTTATGCACAAACATTGCATCGCCAAAACTAAAGAAGCGGTAACGTTCTTCGATGGCGTGCTGATACGCTTCTAGTGTGAATTCACGTCCAAGATACGCGCTGACAAGCATAACAAGCGTTGATTTTGGCAAGTGGAAGTTCGTTACAAACGCGTCCACCACACGGAACTCATACCCAGGCGAGATGAAAATATCCGTCCAACCACTCGCAGGCACCACATGTCCGTCGTTGTCTCTGGCAACTGTTTCTAGTGTACGAATCGAAGTCGTACCAACGGCAATAACACGTTTGCCAGCTTTCTTAGTCGCTTCAATCATGTCTGCAGTTTCTTTTGACACATTATAATACTCTGAATGCATCTTGTGGTCTTCTAGTGAATCCACAGAAACAGGTCTAAACGTTCCAAGGCCAACGTGCAATGTAACTGGAACGATATTTACGCCCTTCTCACGGATTTTTTGCATTAATTCTTCCGTAAAGTGCAAGCCAGCTGTAGGTGCTGCTGCAGATCCATTTTCTTTCGCATAAACGGTTTGGTAACGTTCTTTATCTTCTAGACGTTCTTTTAATATATGGTGGCAATGGCATTTCACCAAGAGATTCCAACACTTCTAGGAATACTCCGTCGTATGAAAACTCGATGATACGTCCACCTTGGTCTAATTCTTCGACAACTGTTGCTTTAAGTCGACCGTCTCCAAAACGAAACCACACTACCCACTTTCATACGTTTGGCAGGTTTTTACAAGAGTTTCCCACTTGTCGCCTTCCGTATTCGTTAATAGGAGGACCTCTATATGAGCTCCCTGTTTCTTCTTTTCGTTCCATAAAGACGTGCTGGCAATACACGCGTGTTATTGACAACAAGTGTATCTCCTTCTTCCAATTCTTCTAGTAAAGATCAGAAAAATGTTTATCTTCAATGGTATGTGTTGTTTTATTCACCACTAATAAACGTGAAGACGTACGGTCTTTCAATGGAGTTTGAGCGATTAATTCTTCGGGTAAATCGAAGTCAAAATCTTTCGTTGTATAGTTCATTTCTATTTCCTTCCTTACGACATAGGATATAATCGCCCTAAGTGAGCATATCCTTCTGGCGTCACCACACGACCTCGTGATGTCCGTTTTAAAAATCCAATTTGTAATAAATACGGTTCATACATATCTTCGATGGTCTCGGCATCTTCTGAAATGTTTGCCGCAATGGCACCCAGTCCAACTGGACCACCATCGTATAAATCAATCATCGCCGTCAATAATTTACGGTCGATATGATCTAACCCTTTAGCGTCTACTCGTAAGACTTTTAGTGCTTGCTGCGTAATTTCTTTTGAAATCATGCCTTCTTCGTATACTTGAGAAAAAGTCTCGTACACGTTTCAAGAGACGATTCGCAATACGCGGTGTTCCACGAGAACGAAGCGCAATCTCAAGAGCGGCTTCCTCTTTAATTTCACTATCAAAAACATTCGCACTACGTTTTAACAATCTCAGCCAGAGATGCCTCATCGTAATACTCCATATGTTCCACAATTCCGAAACGGTCACGAAGCGGTGCAGAAAGTGCCCCTGCACGAGTCGTCGCACCAATTAACGTGAACGGTGGCAATGGAAAATGTACCGGATGCGCAGTTGGTCCTTGTCCGACCACGATATCCACGAAGAAATCTTCCATCGCTGAATACAGCATCTCTTCCACGACACGTGGCAAGCGGTGAATCTCATCGATAAATAAGACATCTCCGGCTTGTAAGTCATTTAAGAGCGCCACTAAGTCTCCTGGACGTTCGATCGCTGGTCCACTTGTCGTCTTAATGCCGACTTCTAATTCGTTCGCAATCACCATCGCTAAGGTCGTCTTTCCAAGTCCTGGAGGTCCATATAATAATACGTGATCCAAGGCCTCTGAACGACTACGCGCCGCTTGAATATAGATAGCAAGTTCTTCTTTTACTTTTTGTTGACCGATATATTGTTGTAACGTCTGTGGACGCAGTGATAATTCGTCTTGTACTTCCCCTTCATCAAGCGGGTTTTGGTCAATAAAACGTTCTTCCTCCACGATAATCCTCCATTATTTCATCAATAGTTTAAAGGCCACTTTTAATGCCTCTTGCGTCGTACTTGGAGCAGCAGCTTCCAGCGACTTCCAAATCTTTGTAATTTCTTTTGCAGAATAGCCAAGACCAAGGAGTGCTTCTTTTGCTTCTTCAAGAGTTGCTTGGTTTGTTGAAACAACAGCTTTAGTCGTTTCTTCTGGGACAGCTTCAAACTTCCCTTTCAAGTCCAAAATAATTTGTTGTGCAGTTTTCTTTCCAACGCCAGGGAATTTTGTTAAATAAGTGACGTTCCCACTTTCTACAGCATTCACGAATCCTTCTGTGTCGTCATTGGCTAAAATACTCATCGCACTCTTTGGACCGATACCAGAAACGCTAATTAAACGTTGGAATAATTCGCGTTCTTCGCTTGAAATAAATCCATATAAAGTAATGGAATCTTCACGAACGACTTGTTGTACTAAAACTTTAATTTGCTTCTTCAGAGAATCTTGTAGGCGATATGGGTTTGCAAAAACCACTTGGTACCCTACACCATGCACATCGACAACAATCGCTGTTGGTAAGATATGCGCTAACTCTCCATTTAAATATTCATACATGAATGATGCTCCTTTTTATGTCTATATCGGTACAATTTTAGCATAACAGGAAGGTCTAGGGCAAATGTCTGTTCGCATATTGTTCAAAAAAAGCAGCCCCCATCTATAGAGACTGCTTTTAAAAGTTAAATTTTTAGATTTAAATTAGGCGTTTAATAATGCTTCAGCTTGTTTTTGAAGTCCTACTACTACTTCTTCGTCTAACGTTACAACGCCTGTTCCCCAAGCTTCTGGGTTAATTTTAGCGCCAGTGAATTCACCCACTACTTGCATACGGATGAATGGTAGTAATGCATGATAAGATGCAAATAATGGTTCATGTCCTGCGTTGCCATTGCTGATACCGTTACAACTTTATCTTGTAGAATTGAAGGTCCGTGTGTATCTGATAAGTCTAATGCACGGCTCATCCAGTCTAATAAGTTTTTCACTGTTCCAGGAATTGCAAAGTTATAAGCTGGGGAGAAGATCCATACTGCATCAGCTTTCCCGAATGCATCGCGTGCTGCTTGTACTTCAGGTAATACTGGAGTTTCTAAGTCTTGGTTCATTAATGGAAGGTTTGAGTAATCTAAGTAAGTGACTGTTGCTTTTCCTTCTAAAATACGTTCTGCTTTTTCAGCCATTTGGTGGTTGAAGCTACCTTTACGTAAGCTACCTACTACAAATAAAATGTTTTTCATATTCATATCCTCTTTTCATCTTTTTCAGCCAAGAAAGTGACGTCTTCTCTCTTGGAACTGTCATTAGATTATCATCACTTAAACGTTAAAGCAATTTATCTGCTCAAAAAAATTCTATCACATACATAAATGAAACAGCTTTGTCTTGGTAAAAGTATAAAAGTGTTTTTAATGGAATAAGTGCTTAACTACCGATTATAAACTACATGTGTTCCTCAAAAAAATTTTTCATTTAAATAATTTACCTTACTATTAAAAAGCATCTTTTAAGTTGTTTTTAAATAAAGATTATGTTAAATTTATAATATAATCTTTATTAAGGAGTGTTATTATGCAAGAAAAACGTTTAACACGTAATGTTAAGGAAAAGAAAATCACTGGAGTATGTGCTGGTATTGCAGATTACTATAGTATTGATGTAATGTGGGTTCGTGTCGGTTTTGCAGCATCTGTTCTTGCTGGAGGAACTGGCGCTATCGCATATGCTATTCTATCTTTTGTACTTCCTGAAGGTGAATAATAATTTAAAGTTTAAACATAGGCTTCTAAGCCTGTGTTTTTTATTTACATTCTACTTTACAAATAAATTTTCATATCCACCAAGGTATAAGACTAACCGTACATATAATTTAGCCTTTAAAAAGTGTGTTTAATAAAATTTTCTATTGCTTAACCCTCTGTTATTCAATTAAGAACAGTTAATCTAGTTATTGTAAGATTCTATTTTATTATTTTTGTTCTTCTAAAAATTTAAACATCAATCAACAATGAAGTGATTTCTTTTTTTAGATAGAACTAAATTCTTTGTTTAAATTAATCGTCTAACTTTTTGGGGTCAGTACACACCGCGAGTCTGTTTTTGTCTTCTGTCTTTCTCTTGAAATCGGGCTCCAAATTGCAAAAGCTCAACCCTTTCTCACTTTGTCCACATGACTATTCTCTCACACCGCTCAGTAGCTTATTGATGTTCTTTTCATCACTCGTGATTCAAGAACATCAATAAGGCTGTATAAATAGAAAAACGACTCGCAATGCGAGTCGTTTTGTGTAGTTGAGTTCGCCATCGCAGAAATCGCGTCCACTTCCCGAAACGTACGCAGAACGTTTCACGTTCCTTCCGTCGTTCCGGTCCAGTGGTCGATTTCTGAGCGCGATGTCTCACATCCTAGTTTTCCATCAGCGCTTGATTAGCTGTAATGATCGCTAATTTGTAGACGTCTTCTTCGTTACATCCACGTGATAAGTCAGAGATTGGTTTGTTTAATCCTTGTAAGATTGGTCCGATTGCTTCGAAGTTACCGAAACGTTGTGCAATTTTGTATCCGATGTTTCCTGATTGGATTTCTGGGAATACGAATACTGTTGCTTGTCCAGCTACTGGTGAGTCTGGAGCTTTTTGTTTACCAACGCTTGGTACGAAAGCAGCGTCGAATTGTAATTCTCCGTCGATGTTGTAGTTTGGAGCTAATTCTTGAGCAATTTTAGTTGCTTCAGCTACTTTTAATGCTTCTTCAGATTTAGCAGAACCTTTTGTTGAGAAACTTAACATTGCAACGTTTGGTTCGATACCGAATAATTCAGCTGTTTTAGCAGATTCAACTGCGATTTCAGCTAATTCTTGTGCGTTAGGATTGATGTTGATTGCGCAATCTGAGAATAAGTATTTCTTAGATTTGTCGCTGTTGATCATGATGAACGCACCACTTGTACGAGATACTCCTGGTTTTGTTTTGATGATTTGTAATGCTGGACGTACAGTGTCCCCTGTTGAGTGAACCGCACCAGATACTAATCCGTCTGCTAATCCCATGTATACCATCATTGTTCCGAAGTAAGTTACGTCACGTAATAATTTTTGTGCATCTTCTTCAGATACTTTACCGTTACGACGTGCTACAAAGCTTGCTACCATTTCAGCATATTTATCGTCTGCATAAGTTTCAGGATCGATAATTTCTAAATGAGAAATGTTAAATCCACGAGCGTTTGCCACTTCGTTAATTTGGTCTACATTCCCAAGTAAGATTGGTTTGCAAAGTCCATCTGCTAATAAACGAACCGCTGCACCAATAATTCTTGGTTCATCTCCTTCTGGAAATACGATTTTAACGTCTTTCCCTTTCACTTTAAGTGATAATTCTTCAAATAATTCCACGGATATCCCTCCAAAAATTTGTTATCTTAATAATACACTAAATACTTTAAAAAAACAGTACAATGTTAAAACAATCATCAAAAAAACAACTGTACCAATTTAATTGCTATTTAAAAATAGTACAGTTTCATTTCATAAAAATTTCTACTTAGCAAAACACCGCTAGTATGCTATACTTAGAGAGTATTTTAGTAAGGAGGAAGGCTTTGTGCGATCATATGCAAAAAAATTAATGGATACCGCTATTCTTGCTGGTCAAATCATGCTCGAATGCAATGCGGAATCGTATCGCGTGGAAGAAACAATGAACTATATTCTCTCCACTTCAAACTTTGAAACTTGCGAAGCCTTCGCAATGGCGACTGGAATCTTTGCAACGCTCGATGATGACTGCATCGATTCTATTACAGAAATTCGTCGTGTTCCAAATCGAGACACAAACTTAAACCGAATTTATAAGGTCAACGCAATCTCTCGTCAATTAGTGACAAAAGAAATTGACCTCGATACAGCTTATCAACGATTACAGGATTTAAAAGAATCAGAATATCCACAGTGGTTAAAAGATGTTGGTCTAATTCTGATGTGCGGCTTTTACGCTGCTCTATTTGGAGCAACGCCAATTGAACTCGTCATTGCATCAGTAGCAGCGATTATCATGCCATTTATTTATAAGTTAGATCCGAAATTAAAATTAGGAACATTCGTGTTGAACCTCATCTCGATTATTCCAGCGATTGTCATTATCATTTTGATTCAGAAACATTTCGTTCCGGACGCTCGAATCGGCATCTCCATTGTAGGATTAATCATGCCGGCCGTTCCTGGAACCGCCATTACAAATGCCATTCGAGATACATTACGCGGAGACTACAACTCAGGAGCAGCTCGGGCAATTGAAGCGTTTGTGACGGCTCTTTCCGTCGCTATTGCTGTTGCTTTGGGACTCGTATTAGCAGGAGGTGCAAACCCCTTATGATTTATCAAGTGATTAGTGCTCTCATTGCTGTCTACTTCAGTTGTATTGTCTTTGAAGCACCAAAACGACTCCTCATTCATATTTCGATTATTGGAGGCATTGGTTGGTTTGTATATCTCTTCTTCTTGGACAGTTCTGGATTACAACTAGCTACTTACTATAGCGGCCTTACAATTGCGTTTTTATCGCACTTAGCAGCACGCTATTTTAAAGCTCCCGTAACGGTATTCTTTATCCCTGGATTTTTCCCACTCGTTCCTGGTGCAGGCATGTATCGTACCGTATACGCCTTCTTTGTAGGAGATGTTGAAAAAGGAAAATTCTTCTTCGGTCAAACAATGATTACCGCCGGGATGATTGCACTTGCAATCTTTACGGTCGATTCGATTTTCCGTCTGTACTCGCATTGGCAATCTTCACGCCGTCAATCAGCAAACTAAATAATGAACTTGAAACTGCCAAAGATTTTCTTTGGTGGTTTTTTTATACTTAAATCGAAGGTTTTGAGATTGAAATTGTCTCTATCAAAAATATTCTTACCGTTGGTTTGTTTTTGGATTCCGTCCCTTTGGGATATCTTCATGGTAGGGATAAGAGCTGTACCGGTTCGAGCCGAAGTCTCTCACCTACTGAGCCTCAATGAGTCTCTACGGAATAAATTCCTAGAGTCTCATATTCGCATCAGTTACCAAATCGCTCTTACTCCTACCATAGAATCCCAAGGGACTCCATCTTTTTTTCATAGAATCGGTTTTTTCTAAACCTTCTGAGTAGACCAAAAAATAGTCTATTTTTATTATTTAAATCTGCTGCTATGATGAAGATTGCTACTGCTCATTTATTTTAAGATTAAGTAACTTCGTATGGACAGATAGCGGGTTCTGTGGTTCAATAAATGTATCAGGGTGTCATAGCTCAGTTGGATAGAGCAAGCGTTTCCTAAACGCTAGGTCGGGGGTTCGAGACCCTTTGGCACCGCTAGAAAAAAATCCACTGGTTTAACCAGTGGATTTTTTGTTGATTATTTACAATTCTCTTCTACCCATTCAATAGCACGCCAGGCACGTCCTGAGATATCATTTCCATGATTTCCCTCTTCCAACGTAAACTTGAAATCACCTGCTTGAAATTTCGGCTCATAAAAATCTTTTAATGCTATCGTATTACAAGTTTGGGCTGCTGTTAAATTCGTAGAGGTCGTTCCTTCTTGATCGCCCACACTCATGTACAATTTTGGATGAGAGGCTTTAAAGGGATGTGCTTTTAAATAGTCTAGAAAATCCGGATACCACAGCGACGAAGAACAACTGAAGGCAGTTCCGAATAAATCAGTGTTCACCGCTCCGTACAGACTGAATAATCCACCTAGCGAATAACCCCCGATAACTCTCTTTTCTGTGCTTGAAGTAAAACCATATTCACTCTCACAAAATGGAATAACTTGTGTTGCTAAAAACGAAAGATGTTCTGCAGCTTTTCCACCGAAATCCATCGGCAAGGCTTCAGTGGCTTGTAGTGGCCAAGGAGTATAATCATCTTTTCGATTATCAGAATTGATGAGTACAAAATTGAGTGCAGGTTGATGTTTACGAATCCAATGATTAAAAGGTTCTTCGAATTGATCTCCATCTAAAAAATAAATGGTCGTAGCATCTTTGACATTGGAACGATAAACATATAGCTTCACACCCTCAATTTCTTGTTGAATCCATACAGAATTTTCTAGTCATGGCGATTTCCTTTCTACTGCTTATTCTCCACTATTTTAACAGTTTTTCTGCGCAGTTGATAAGTCCAAATTAAAAGAGACGCTCAGAGATAAAGCACTGACGTCTTTATAATCTATATTTAAGATGTATAACTTTAAAAATTGAAAAGATTACAATACTAACTTATTCAATTTATATTATTGCGCTCCTGCTTCAGCACGTTCTTGAATTACACGATGGGCTTCGATCATTGATTCTTTCGTAATAGGATTGAATTTCATTGCAACAATTGCACAAAGTCTACCAAGGATAGGTAATCCAAATGTTAAGAAGAGTGCTACAAATTTAATTTCTGGTGTTGGATCATCCGTTGGCTGTGGTAATGTACTCGTAAATCCAATTAATGCAATTGCAAAACTTGCTACTGTTGCACCGAAAGACGAAATCAGTTTATCAACAAATGAGTATGTCCCTGTAATTGTCGCTGGTAAATAATTCCCAGTACGAGCGTGTTCAAAGTCGACAATATCTGAAAGCATCATTGTGTTCGTTGTTGTTACACACATCATTGTTCCATTTTTCGCCAAGCTCGCCAATGTGTATCCAATCATTGGTAACGTAGCTAGAGAAATCGTGCGCATATCAATTAGACTTAACCAAATATACATAGGTGCAAGAACAGCAACACATGCCCAAGACCATGTAATCATCGATTGTCTAGAGCCGTGTCTACCTGCATACTTAGCACCAAGAAATGCGAAGACAATCGAAGGAACCATCGCATACACACTAATTTTGGTAGCAATTTGCATATTCCCAATGAGAATTCCTGAAAGCATTGTTGTAATAACAGCTTGACCAGCAGTTTGTTGTGCAAATTTATCTGCCGCAGCTCCGATGATAAATGTTAATAAAGCTCGACTCGAAGTAACCAATTTATTGCATCACGTAATCTAACTTTTTCTGGCTCAGCAGTTGTACTTGTAAAGTTCTCCATCTTATCAATCGGAGTAATACCGATGCAGCAAAGTATCATGAATACCAATGAAACAGCTAAAATAACAAGGCTTGCTGTTTGTAACATTGGAATACTATATTGATTTTCAAATTTTGGTAAAATCACTACATTAATTAAAATGGTGACAATCATTGGTACAAAGTAACTATAAATTGTTCCAAACACCCCAACAATTGGACGTTGACGCGGATCAGTAACCATGACCGTTGGGATAATATTCCCAGCAATAGAGTTCATCGTATAACCAATAATGTATAATGCATAAATGGTGGAGTACATTAGGACCCCAAATCCCCTTCCACTTAAAACATTAATCATTAAAATAACAGCAATAGCTTCAACGAGCCAACCACCTGCGAGCCATATACGAATTTTACCTACTCCCGTATTTGTCTTATCAATTAAAAAGGCAATAACTGGATCAGTAATCCCATCGAAAATACGTGTCCCTGTAATAATCAATCCTAGTAGTGCAGTACCTACTCCATATCCAGCACTGCCAATATAAGATGCATACATCATTAACATGAAGAAACACATACTTGCGCCATTATTCATCATTCCTAACGCCATTTGCCATTTTCTTGCTTTTCGATATACTACTTCTTCTGCAGTATTCTGTTCAATTGTTTCTGGGTTTAAAAATGTTTGTTCCATCGTTTTCCCTTCCCCTTTTATCATTACATTTTAAATAACTTATTTCCAACTTTTCCTAGCACTGTTAAGCTTTCTTTCGGATACCGTTTTTGCGTTTTACGATCAACTTCAATCAATCCAAATGTTTAGAATATCCTTTATGCCACTCGAAATTGTCCAACAAACTCCAATGGAAATAAGCTTTCACTGGAATACCGTCCTCAATACAGTGTTTCACACCTTCTGTAGCAACTCGAATGAATTCTTGACGTTGTTCGTCGTCACTCGTTCCGATTCCGTTTTCTGTAACAAGAATTTCTTGATGGAAATCTTTAGCAACACAACGAATCACATGTTCTAATGCTTCTGGATATACTTCATAGCCCATTTGAGTAAGCTTACTATCTTTTGGAGCTGTTTCTTGTCCATTAGCACTAATAAGTGATCGTGTATAATTTTGTACTCCAATGAAATCGTCATTTTCAATATATGGAAGATAATGCTTAAATTCAGCATTCCACTCTTTTTCCGCTTGTTGAGCAGCTTCTGGAGAATCGTCAACAACTTGTACATCATGTAAACTAAGCGTTACACCAACTTTAATTTCAGGGAATTGAGCCTTAATCACTTTAACAGCTGCTTGATGGGCGCGCATAATGATATCGTCGCCTTTTTCTGTCTTTGGAGCAAGGAAGATATTTGGAACTACTCCAACCGGAAGATTAAAAATTTTTGCCAATTCTTCTTGCTTTTCAGGTTGCCCATTTTGTAAAGGTGAATTCAAACCCACTTGTAGTCCCATTTGTTTCATAATTCGTTTCATAATCGCTGTAATTTGAATACCCATATTTGCTTCATTAATCGTGCAAACATAGTGAAGTTTATTTCCAAATTGACCAATGACGAATTTGACATATTTTTCAAATGAGGCAATCACTCGTTCATCTTCCCATCCTCCGTTTGTGATGACCCAAACTGGACTTGTAAAATGATGTAATGTAATAACAGGCTCTACACCTTGCTCAATGCAGTAATCAATAACTTCATTGTAGTGTTTTACTTCTTCCAAATCAAATTCACCTTCAACAGGTTCAATTCGAGCCCATTCTACTGAAAATCGATATGCATTTAATCCTGCCTTTTTAAGTAAATCAATATCTTCTTTATAGCGATGATAATGATCGACTGCATCTAATGATGGTTCGTCGAAGTCAGAATATTTCATATTTTCCATTGCCCAAAAATCGGAATTCTTATTATTGCCTTCTACTTGATGAGATGCTGTTGCTCGCTCCTAATAAAAATTTCATGATATTTTCCTCCAAGTTTTATAAAATCTGTTTTAAATATTGACTACTAATCTTCATAGATTCGACTGCAGATTGATGAATCCAATTACCGTTTGTCTCAATTACAATGGCTTCTACCCCGTTTGTCTGAGCCACTTTAATAATGTCATTCAAAGGAAGATTTCCTTCTCCAAGTTCTAAAAAGTCTGCCTTCAAAATACTTCCTGCTTTTCCAACAGGGCGGATTCCACGATCACTCACATGAAGCATTGAAAGTCGCGAACCTAAGTTTTTTAGTAAAGATACAGTATCTACTCCTGCGTCATGCGCCCAATAGATATCAATTTCAAAGGAAACCAAATCTGGATTTGTGTGAGAAACAATATATTCAAACGCTGTCTGTCCACTCTTAAGTCTTTGAAATTCACAATTATGATTATGAATCAACAGTTTAAGTCCTTGCTCCTTTAACAATTTTCCTGCTTCATCAAACTGTTTGCATAAATTTTCAAGTTCCGTTTCATCTGTATAATCAAAATTTCTCATCCCAGAAATGACGATTTTATTTGTATTAAACTCTTTAGCGTCAGAAACTACTTCTTCAGTTTCGGTTAGAATCCGTCTCAAATCTTCATGAAGTGATATCACACTTAGTTCACTCTCATTTACAAGCTTCTTCCAATCAAGTCGGTCACTATTTCCGACAGGCATTTTTGCTGCCCATAACAACATCTTTATTGGAAGACTTAATCTACGAATCATAAATCCATTAAGTTCAATCCCATCTAACCCTGATGCTTTGACTGCTTTTAACGCTTCAAGCGCTGATGCTTCATTTTTGAAGCAATTCCTTAATTGAATTTGTTGTATTCCTGTAGTAATCATTCTTCTACCCCTTTTGAATTCGAGACAATTGTTTATTGATAGAAACGATTTCATCAACACTTACGATATTTCCTGATTGTTGTAGTAGGCTTTCGAAAGGTGCGCGATTCATCATTTCTTGCATTTCTTTAGGCATCTCAATTTTCTGAGCAACCTCCCCGTAAGCAGCCTTCACTCGACTCATTACGCTTTCAAAAATCGCAGCAGCTTCTGGATTCTTTAATAGGTCATTCACAGAATCTTTAATTGAATAATGTCCTTCTACAATCTTCATATCATCTCGTTCGAACCAATTAATGACTTCACGGCCTGGACACACATATTCGCTCAACAAATCATCAGTTTGTTGTAAAATAACTTCATCAAATAAGTCACCTGACGTTACACGAATGGCTTGTTTTTCTTTCAAAGGAATCGTGAATTCAAAAACCTTCTCTCCAACCTTTGTTTCAACTAGTTTGCCATCCACTTCAAGCGAGACTTCAGGTTGATTAGAATACACTTTTATCGTAGTTTCTTTTCCTGGTCGTTTCGCAAATCGTTTACCACAAATATGAACAAATGGTTTTTTTGATAAATATGCTTTATAAATATAAAATGCATCTTTTTTAATTTGACGATCAAATGTGACTAATCCTTTTTGGTTTTGTCCAGGTTTTCCACCTTCTTCTCGACCATCTGCACCAAAATCAAACATATTCCATACATGAATAGCCCATAAATATGGTCGTTCACTCCACATTTTCAACATATGTTCATGGTAAAGTGCTTGATACTCTTCGGTATAATCTCCTTTTTCAGGATTTACACTATGATAAGCTGGATTAGCATCCGCCCCGAATTCACTCAATCCAATAATTCGTTCTGGAAATTCTTCGTGATAATGATCAAACCAACTATCGTTATCCGTTACTTCACCTAGATACCAACCGTAATATAGGTTATACGAACAAATATCTGGCAGTGACACGAGACGGTCGTGAATATCCAACATAAATACATGTGCCATTGATGTTGGGCGGCTTGAATCCAATTGATGGCAAAGTTCATTTAACTTTTCGTGATTATTCACTAAATCTTCTGTTACACCACTTGTTGCGGTAATTTCGTTTGATAGTGCCCACGTTACAATTGACGGATGGTGACTATTTGTAGAATTAGTTCACTCATTTGTTGTTGACTATTTTCATTTGCTTCAGGCATATGTTCTGTAATATACGGAATTTCTGCCCACACAATGAATCCTAATTCGTCAGCCAAATCATAGAAAGCTTGATCATGTTGATAATGAGCAGCTCGAATGGTATTTGCTCCCATTTCTCGAATGATTTCTAAATCTTCACGAATTTGCTCTTTCGTTACTGCTGAGCCAACACCTTCACGATCCTGATGTTTAGCAACTCCTGCAAGCGGATACGATTTTCCGTTTAAGAAAAAGCCTTTCTCTGAATCGAAATGAAATGTCCGAAATCCAAAGCGAAGATCGACAATATCTTTACTATTTTGAAGTACTGCTCGTACTTCGTAGAGTTTTGGAGATTTAATTCCATCCCATAACGAAATTCCAGAAACCGGAACACTCACTGTTCCAGACGTACCTTCCAGTTTAACACTCTTCTCTCCTAGAACATCGCCTTCTAATGTTCGTACTAAAATCTCAACTGTTTGGTCCGGTTTGTTAACATCAACTCTTACAGTCACAAGTCCATCTTTTTCAGTTTCACCGACTGTAGTACTTACTTGAATTCCTAAAGAACCGTATTCATCTAATGCAAAATGTTCTTTAGGTACTTCTATGAGATATACATCTCTATAAATTCCACCATAGAAAGTAAAATCAGCTTTTTGCGGATAGACTTTTCGGGTATATGAATTATCCACTTCAACGCGTAATTCATTATCTCCGACTTTTGCAAAATGAGTGAGATTAAATCGGAATGTTGAATATCCACCTTCATGTACTCCAATTTCATGACCATTTAGATAAACTGTAGTAACTGTTGCAGCTCCTCTAAACTCGATCCACACTTCACCTTCTAGACTTTCTTGATTTAGTGAAATTGTCCGTTCATACAAACATTTTCCTCTATAATAATCATTACCACCATCCTGACCGTCAGTGGCATTCCATGTATGCGGTAAAGATACTAATGCTTGAACCCCCTGTTTTGTAAATGTCCAATCATTATTGATACATACTACTTTTCTCATACTGCACCTTCTTTTAAGCGTTTTCATATTTATATTATAAAAAAAGAATCCCTTCACAAGTTAGGAATTCTTTTACTTATTACTGTTCAATTTTTGTTCTCTAAACAATATTTAATTATAATCGTGTACGATACTCACTTGGTGTAAGATTCGTATGTTTTTTAAACATTTTATAAAAGTAGTTATCGTCTTGATAACCCACTTTTTCCGCAATACTTGAAATACTATCCTTTGAATTGCGAAGATAATATTGAGCCATACTGATTTTTTTGGAATGAATGTAATCTGTCACCGTTTTATGCACTTCTCTTTTGAATCGTGTCGATAAATAGCTAGCATTCACCGTAATTGCATCTGCAACGTCGCTAAGAGAATTGACTGTTGGCAAGTTAAAATCAATATAGTTAATAGCACTGATAATAATTGGAGAATACTCACGCAGAGAATGTTTCTTTACTAAATCCGTATAAAGTACAATCATCTCATGAGCAACATCATTACCTTCTTCAAAAGTTGTTACACTCGAGATTCTTCGGTATATATAAGCAGATACTTCATTAATATAATAAGGATGCACACTTGCTCGCTGTACAGCTTTTCGACACAATGTACTTAAAATTAATAGCGAATCTCTCGCCGCTTGCATTGAACCAACTAGATGTGAGCTTTTAGCATTACTCTCCCAGTTCCATGAAAGAAGAGCATTCGTATTTCCTTTTTCCACTGCTAACATAAATTCATCCTCATATGCGTATCGTTCCTCTATCATTTTTAATGATTGGAATGAAAATGGAGACCACCCAACTGATAACTCTTCCGTATCAATATGGTGTGAATTGATTTCCAATGGAATCTCACTTAAATCAAATACATATTCTAATAACAGAGTATATTGTTTAATTAATCTATTCCCTGTCCTTAAAGTCGGCAAACTTTGATAGAATTTCTTTACATAATCCTTCAAGTACGGATCGCTAATGTCCTCAAATGCCTTCTGCTCATAATTCTTATTATTTTTTTATCAGTGATTAGTAGTTCAATTTTATATGGACCAACACTAAGTACTTCACTATTCTCCAACTTAAAAAAACAAATAGTGAAATCCAAATTCATCCGTATAAAAAAATACAAGTTATTCGGTTCTAACTGTGATACATATTCCCTTAGAGTATCCAGCAAAATAGGATTCCCTATGTTTTTTCGAAATTCGTAGTCAATCTGATCTAAATTCTCTAATTCTGTGCTGTTTACAACAAAATTTAAGCCTTGACTCGTCATCAACCCGTCTAAAAGTTTATATTTATTCATATTTAGGTTTTCCTCCCTTTTCAGAATAGCATTTCTATTAGTGCTTTTTCAATACGAATTTCAATATAAATACCTTTATTCAATCCTTCAAACCAATCAAGGCTAAAAAGATTTTTTAATATAAATACTCAAAGTTGAAGGTATGTGTTCCCTCTGTCAGATGATACTCATGTCCTCCTGAAAATGAAACAAATGCCACCTGATTTGCTGGAATCGTAACTGTGTAGTGGATACGATCTTTTACAACTTCCCAAGCGCTCGAGATTTTGCCTACTGATGCATGTACACTCGCTTTTGCATACCCAAGAGTTGGTGATGGGATTGGTGCAATACGAATCCCCTCTGTCGATAACTGAATGCCAGCAACTCCGTCCCAAAGCCAAGCACAAATCGCTCCATAAGAATAGTGATTCAATGATTCTTTAGCATTACCATTTTCGTCGATACCATCCCATGTTTCCCAAACAGTTGTTGCGCCTTTATTCACTGAATAAAGCCAGCTAGGCGCAGTTTCTTGTAACAATAGACGGTATGCAGTGTCAGCATATCCATACTCAGACAATACTCGACAAATATTTGGAGTCGATAAGAAACCAGTATTCAAGTGATATCCCGCGTTCACAACAAGTTCATTAAGTTTAGCGGCAGCAGCTTTCGACTCTTCCGGATTTAGTAGATTAAAATGTAACGCACGAACATAGTCTGCTTGTCTTTCAGAAACGATTTCTCCATCTACAGTCGCACAAGCACGAAAGGCCTGTTTAGCATTTTCAGCAACCTTTCCAAAATATTCAGCATCATTTTCTTCGCCCAGTATTCTAGCAATTTCAGAAAGTAATCTGCTAGAGTATGCAAAGTATGCTGTTGCTACTTTTGTTTGTGGTGTGCGCATATTCATCATATTATTAACACCTGGTTCACACCATTCACCATAGTCTACACCAGTATCAATTGTATAATCTTCAAAGGTTGACACCTCATCCTCTGAAAGATTATCAGGTCGAGCCTTAGCACGTGATTCTAAGTAATTAACCCATTTTTTCATCATAGTATAGTTTTCTTGCAAAACTTGCGTATCTCTTGTTCGTTTATAAATCGCATACGGAATCAGCACAACCGCATCTCCCCAACCTACTGAACCTGCTAACAGCGTACTAAACATATTTGGTTCGTTAATGCGTGGAGCAATATTTTGCAATCTTACCATCTTCGTGTTGATTTAATCGACATTCTCCTAACCATTTTTTTCAAGGAAAGCTACTGAATCTGTAAAAATCAAGAGCAGTATCAACAAAGACACCAATATCTCCTGTCCATGCGGCACGTTCGCGAGTTGGACAATCAGTTGGAACATCAACAAAAATTACTCTTTAGACTCCATAACGTATTTTGTACAAATTGATTTAATTTTTCATTACCACTTTCAAATGTTCCTATTACAGGAATGTCAGAATAAACAGCAATAGCGGTAAATGTCGCATTTGTCATGTCTAAATCTGTTTCAACAAGTGCATAACGGAATCCAAAAATCGAGAATCTTGTTTTATAGTGATTTAGTCCATCCTTTGCATAAATCGTGAGACGTTGATGTGTTCCACCCTCTTTATGACGAGAACGATCTTGGAAATTTTCGTTAGTGAAATTCCCTTCTGCATCTAGTGTCTCCCCATGCGTTAGAGTTACTGTACTTCCTGCATGTCCTTCAAAACTAACTTCTACGAACCCAGCAATATTTTGTCCAAAGTCGACAACCCACTGGCCATTTGGAGTTTGAAATAAACGTCCTTTGAAGTTCTCATGTTCTTTTACAATCGGTGCATTTGAACAATACAATATTTCTTTCGATTGACTTGAAACTCTAATTGCATGCCAGTCTTTTATAGAATCAATTTGTAAATCTACGACTTCTCCTTGTTGCATATCATTGTATCGAATTGGTCCAGACTGACTCGCTTCCCAAGAATCATTAGTTACGCAAATAGGATGACCATCCACTTCTATTTGTGCGATTAATGCAATTCTTTCTCCAAATAAATTACGAATACCGTCTACTCCTGAGACACTACGGAACCAACCGTCTCCCATTGTGACCTCAAGTGTGTTCTCTCCTTTAATGAGAAGAGTTGAAATATCGTATGTTTGATAATGGACGCGTTTTTCATAAGTTGAAGTTCCTGGCGCTAACACAAACTCTCCAACGCGGTGTCCATTCAATTTGGCTTCATAAAGACCAAGAGCTGTAATATAAAGGCGTGCATTATTTGTATTGGATACTGTAAAAGTTTTACGAACAACGGAAGCAGGCTGATGCTCACTTGAATCAATATCCTCTTCCGGTTCAATCCACTCAGCTTTCCAATCTCCTTTATTAAGAAGTCCTATTTCAAATGAAGCAACGTCGCTCCAGTCACTTACTTCATCCTCTTCATTCCAAATGCGCACTTGCCAATCGACACGACTTCGACTCACAAATTCTTCATCAAGTACATAGAAAGTCTCCTTAGACTCAACCTTTCCGCTTGTTGCCCACTCTCCTCCATTCAGACGAGTTCGAATTTCTACTGCAGTTTGTAGTAGGCAATTTTCTAGTTCCCAGGTTAATCGTACTGGTTGCTTATCAATGCCTATTGGATTTACTAATTGATTGACTTTTAATTGCTTAATGTTCATATTTCTACCTCCGAACATCTTATTTTCTAACTACACTATACTATGTAACCGTATCCACTAACTAGAATAATTTTTGGATATTCCTGTTGACTTTTTTGCTCATAAAAAAAGAAGCAGCTCTAAGCTACTTCTTATTTCCTATTTCAGTTCTAATCGATATTCAGTTTTTGCATGAAAAGTGTCATCTGGATGAAGTATGATATCTCCCCACTCCGGATGATGAATACAGTCCGGTGCTTCTTGAGTCTCAATAGCAATTCCACTATACGGTACATTTGGATGTCCCCATGTTTGAAGTTGCTCAGTTACAAAGTTATGTGTGTATAAAACAACCGTGCTGCTCGTAGTTGATACATTTAGGATTGCCAATTCATTTGATAGTGTTAAGCAATTCTCTTTAAACTCTCTACCATATCCTAATAAAAACGGATGATCATACCCCTTTTTTTGAGCCAATTTGAGGATGGTAAAACTTCTAAAGAACTACTTGTTCGAAGGTCAAATACTGTTCCTTCGACAGAAACGATTTCTCCAGTTGGAATACCATCACCACGGACTGGAAAATACGAATCCGCCTCTACTTGTAACATATGATTTGTTATTGGAAACTCATTATTCCCATTGAGGTTAAAATACACATGATTTGTAGGATTAAAGATTGTAGTTCCACTACTTTTAGCTTTATATTCCACTGTCCATCGATTTTCATTGTCAAAAGTATGTCGAACCTCAAGAAATATACCGGCTGGATATTCAGTATTCTTTGTTTCATCTAGGGTAAAAACAATCGTTACGCAATCATTTTTTTCTTCAATAGAAAATTCAAACTTCTGAAAATCATAACGGCTATTACCACCGTGTAAATGATTATCTCCTTCGTTTTGAGAGAGCTGGAAAGTTCTTTCTTCCAAAAGTGAATCGCCCACCATCGATACGACCAGCAACAGGTCCAATAGTTGCTCCGTAGCAATAGGATGACTGGAAAACTTCACTGGCTTCCGTATGCCCTAACACCATCTGTTTCATCCCACTCTTTGTTGGAACAGACCATGAATTTATCCTTGCTCCAAGGTTACTAAAAGAAATTGTACTTCCAGTATCATTCGAAATAAAAATCTCGGAAAACGTAACATTCTCATAAATTCCAAAAGATTGGACTGTAACTATCATCTTCCTCCAACTCCTTTAACTACTTAACGGACAATCTGTCCCGATTTTTGGTTCATAAATTCAAAGACCTCATATTCGTCAAACGGATTCCAGTCACCAAAAACCGTATGTTTTAATACCGAACTTGCTGTCCCAAAATCGACAATTTGTTGGCTGTCCCAACCTTTTAGAACTCCATTTAGAATTCCTGCAGCGAAAGCATCTCCTCCACCAACTCGGTCGATGATTGGATTAATATCATAGTGTTTGGATTCTACAAACAATCCATCTTCACCTACAAAGAATCCTTGTAATTCGTTATGGTTCGTTGAAATGATATTTCGTTTGGTTGAATACAACACTTTAATATTTGGATATTTTGCTTGAACTCGCTTGTAAATTTCTTCCAGTGAAATATCTTCGTCTTCTGTTGCTACTTTCAAGAAATAAATCGCATCTAGTCTACCCGCAGAAAGGATATCTACATAAGGCAAGATTTGTTGGAAACAAGGATAGGCTTCCTCATAACTCCACAACTTACTACGATAGTTCATATCAAAGCTCACATAGCATCCATATTCCTTCGCTTTACGGACGATTTCGACTGTCCACGACTGCCACTTCTTAGAAAGTGCTGGCAAAATCCCCGAGATATGCAATAAATCTACACCTTTGAAGATTTCATCCAAATCCCAGCATAGTTTTCTAGCACTGAAATACTTGAATATAAACGATCGTATGTAACACGAGAAGCACGTCCTGCATTCCCCTGTTCTAAAAAGTATGTTCCTAATCTTCCATATTCTGTCGCTACTAAATTCGTATTGATTCCATTCATCCGTAATCTTGAACTTACAGCATCGTTTAAAGGATTATCTTGTGGTAAAACCGTTGCCACAGAAACATCATGGCCAAAGTGCGCTAAGGAAATCCCTACATTTGCTTCAGCTCCACCATAGCAGACTCTAAACTTTTTTGCACTCTTTAATCGTACATCATCTGCGGTCGATAATCTTAACAAAATTTCACCAAGAGTTATAACTTTCATCTCTGTATCTCTTCTCCAATTTTTCAATGATAGATAAAGAATCGAAGCTTTCACTCCGATTCTTCTTATGTTCTTAAATTATACTCCAGAATAGGCTGCAAAACCACCATCAATTGGTAAAACAACGCCATTTACAAAGCTTGAAAGAGTTGAATCAGCCAGGAAGAATACTCCCCCTACTAATTCATCTGATTCACCAAAGCGTCCCATTGGTGTATTACGTAAAATTTTATCCGCACGTGGAGTTGGATTTCCGTTTTCATCAAATAATAATCGTTCATTTTGAGCTGTCACTAAGAATCCTGGTGCAATTGCATTACAACGAATTCCCACTTTAGAGAAGTGAACCGCTAACCATTGAGTAAAGTTACTAATGGCTGCCTTCGCCCCTGAGTATGCTGGAATTTTTGTTAAAGGAGTGAAAGCATTCATACTAGAAATATTAATTATGTTCGCGCCTTCTTTTCCAACCATATCTTGTGCAAAGACTTGTGTCGGTAATAATGTACCTAAATAGTTTAAGTTGAATACAAATTCAATTCCCGCTTTATCTAAGTCAAAGAATGTTTTTGTCTCCGCGCTTAATCCTACTTCATGGAATTCATTATCTGTTGTCGCACGAGGGTTATTTCCTCCAGCACCGTTTACTAATACATCTACTGTACCAAGATCGTTATTCACGGCTTCGCGAACAGCTTCTAATGATTCTTTTTCAAGCACGTTCGTTTTATAAGCTTTGGCTATACCGCCCTCAGCAATAATTTCATCTGCAAATTTTTGTGCAGCTTCTTCATTTAAGTCTAGTAAAGCTACCTTTGCGCCTTGTTTACCAAAGTTCTTTGCGAGTTCTCCGCAAATCACTCCGCCGGCACCTGTAATTACTACGACTTTATTTGTAAAATCAAAAAATTGTGTCATGGGTTTTCTCCTATTGTTTTGCATTTTTTGCTACTGCTTCAGCTAATCCATGAAGGTAAGTAGCTCCTAGAGCACGGTCAAATAATCCATATCCTGGGCGACCTGTTTCTCCCCAAATCATACGGCCATGATCTGGACGGATTGGTCCTTCCCAATTTGCATCATGAAGAGCTTTAACCACTTCATACATATCAATTGAACCGTATTCTGTTGGGTGTGCTGATTCTTCAAATGATTTACCTTTTCCTGTTAAGCGAATGTTACGAGCATGCATAAAGTTTACACGATTACGTTTCAACATTTCTTTTAACATTTCAACAGCATCATTGTTTGGATCAGAAGCATATGATCCTACACAAACGGTTACCCCATTATTTGGGCTATCATATAATTCCACAAATCTTACAAGGTTTTCTTTGCAAGTAATGATACGAGGTAATCCAAAGATGCTATAAGGTGGGTCATCAGGATGGATTGCCATTTTCACACCAGCTTCTTCTGCTGCTGGAATAACACGTTTAATGAAGTACTCTAAATGTTCCCAAAGTTTTTCTTCGTCTACTTTAGAATACTCATCCATGATAGCTTTCATTTCATCTTTTGTATAACTTGAATCCCAACCTGGCAGAGATAATTCCCCTTTTACAGGGTCCATTTTCTTAGCCACTTCTTCATCGAAGATTAATGCATTAGACCCATCTGGAAGATCATATGCTAAATCAGTTCGTGTCCAGTCAAATACTGGCATGAAGTTATAACATACAATGTTAACACCTTCAGCTCCTAAGTTTGATAGTTTGAATATAGTTATCAATCAAATGATCTCTTGTTGGTTTTCCAAGTTTAATATCTTCATGAACTGGAACACTTTCAATGACAGACAATTTTAATCCTGAAGCTTCAACGTCTTGTTTTAATTGACGAATACGTTCACGACTCCATACTTCCCCAACTGGCACATCATAAATTGCTGTTACAATACCTTTCATACCAGGGATTTGTCTAATATTCTCTAGAGTTACCTGATCATCATGTCCATACCAACGGAATGTCATTTCCATTTTTATTCCTCCTTTAGTTCAATTCAAAAAATTCTTTAGCGTTTTTATAACAAATTGCTTCTAAGAACTCTGTAATTAATTTTTCGTCATAAGGGATTCGACCACTTTCAATCCATTCAGTCACAAGTGACACTAAAATACGACGGAAGTAATCATGTCTTTGATACGATAAGAAGCTTCTTGAATCAGTCAGCATGCCTACAAAATTCCATAATAAACTTTGGTTCGCTAAGACTAGCATTTGTTCTCTCATTCCTTTTTCAGTATCAGAGAACCACCAAGCTGCACCAAATTGTAAACGACCTTTAATCCCTTCTTCGTTTGCTTGGAAGTTGGCTAGTGTATTGGCCAAAATATCGTTGTACGAAGGATTTAAGTTATAGAAAATACATTTTGGAAGACGATTCGATTCTTCTAATGCATTTAATAATTGGTTTAAAGCCAGTGCTAGATGCGTTTGATCTCCTGTTGAGTCAAAACCTGCATCTACACCAATTTTTTCAAAGTACTTACGGTTTGTATCTCGGACTGCACCAAAGTGAACTTGTGTCACTAGATTGTGTTTCTTGTATAACCCACATAAGGCAATAAACACTTCTGTTTGCCATTGTTGAATTTCTTCAAGAGTAGGCACTTCCCCACGAATCACTTTAGCAAAAATTGCATCTAATTCTTCTTTTGAAGCTCTCTTGTACAAGATTTCTCCAAAGCTAATATCACTTGCTTTACATCCGTTTGCTACAAAGAATTCGATACGTTGTTCTAAAGCTTCCACAAAGCTATCAAACGAACGAACTTCTACGTTAGTTACTTCTTGTAGTCTAGTCACAAAGCTAGCAAATTTTGGATGTGACACAAAGGCTTCGTCAGGGCGGAATGTTGGTGCAACAATTGTGTCAAAAGATGCATCTTCTGCAATCTTTTTATGCCATTCTAACGAATCAAGAGGATGGTCAGTTGTTCCAATAAATTCTACATTTGCACGTTTAATCAATTTTCTTGGACTCAACTCTTCCTCTGCAATTGTTTGATTCATACGATCATAAATCATTTTCCAATTATCAGGAGTGACATACTCATCAATGCCAAAAACTTGTTTTAGTTCCAAATGGCTCCAGTGATATAAAGGATTTCCAAAAGCTTTAGCCAACGTTTTGGCCCATGCTTCAAATTTTTCTCCAGGAGTTGCATCTCCTGTAATCAAACGTTCATTCACGCCATTTGCACGCATTAAACGCCATTTATAATGATCACCACCCAGCCATACTTGTACAGCATTTTCAAATGGGTTATCCTCAAAAATTTCTTGAGGTGATAAGTGACAGTGGAAATCTTCAATTGGAAGTTTTTCAACCAATCGGTACAAATCTTCCGCCACTTTACTTTGTAGTAAAAAATTTTTTCGATTAAATGTCATGATTAGTCCTCCAACGCAGAGACGAATTCTTTAGCAATGCGTGTTACACTTTCATAGCCTTCAGTTGCCACTTTTGCTCCAAGCGCACTTCCGACACCGACAGCAACCGCACCTTTTTCTTTCCACTCTTTAATATTTGTAAGAGAAACTCCACCCGAAGGCATTAAATTCACACTTGGGATTGGACCATGAATATCTTTAATAAATGAAGGTCCTAAAACTCCACCAGGGAATAATTTAATAATTTTTGCTCCACCATTCATCGCTTGTACGATTTCAGTTGTTGTTGCACATCCTGGGAAGTAATCGATATGAGCTTCATGAGCGACTTTTTGAATATGCGCATCATAATGAGGGCTTACTAAAAACTCTGCTCCTGCAGCAATCGCCTCTTTAGCTAATTCTACTGTCATAATCGTTCCAGCACCAATCACTACTTCTGTTTCATTCGCATAGAATGCTTTTAATTCTGAAATAGCTTTTGAAGCATCAGGTGTTGTATAAGTTACTTCAATATTTTTAATACCACCCAATACTGAGTGCTTTGAAATTTCAATTGCATCATCTGATGATTTCCCGCGTATAACTGCAAAAATATAGTTTTGTTTTAATTGATCTAATACACTTGACATAAGCTTTTTCTCCTTCTAGTAAAAAAATAAAAGTCATCTGTTATCTCTATGATACATCAGATGACTTTTAGTGTCAATGACAATATTCTGTTTTTAAGCATCACTTTCGTCAGATGACTTAGTTATAAGATAAGGTACGACGATTATCCGCTAAGTGTAATAACATTGCATCTCTAGCTCCGACTGCATCGCGTTTCTTTATCGCTTTTACAATCTCTCTATGAGCACGAATTGTGTTCGCTTTGCTCTGCTCACTTGTAAAGAAATCATTATATAATTTAATCGATTGAATAATAATTGGAATCAGTTGTTGCATCGCTACATTTCTACTAGCTTCCGCAATGGCACTATGAAATTGAATATCCAATCTAAAATGGATATCTCCTTCTGAATGAATTTCTTTTTCCAATGCCTTTTCAAGTCTTTCTAAAACAGCTACCTCTTCATCCGTAATATGCTGTGCTGCAAGGCTTGCCATTTGTGGCTCGATTAAGAAACGAACCTCAAACAAGTCTTGAGTTAGTTTCATATGATTATCAATCTCACCAAAACCTAAAGGATCTTTGATTGTCTCTGTTAGACTAGTGATATAAGTACCTGACCCCTGGCGAACTTCCAATATATTTTTTGAAACTAGCATTTTCACTGCTTCACGTAACGTACTGCGTCCCACTTCTAAGTCTTGAGCCAATGTATATTCATTTGGCAACTTATCCCCAACATTTAAATCATTCTTTTCAAAATATTCAATAATTCGATTTGCGGTTTGTTCCACTAAAGAAACTGTTTTCTCTTTCATCTCTATTCCCCATTCGACACTTTTTCGAACCTATTCTAACAGTTCTCACACTATAGCTCAAACCATTAGAATAGCATTCGAAAAGTACTCACTATTTTTTGTAATGATAGTTTGGAATAGCGTTCCAACGGTTTCTAAACAATTTAACGATTGATTTGGATTTCTATTCCTTGTGAATAATCCTTTGTGGTTTCCTTGGATACGAATTAACGCATAACTATTTGTTTCAAAGTCAGCAAAGTTCCAAACATGTTCACCTACAAAGTTTTGGAGTTCATCAAATACTTCATGACTCATCTGATGGAATCGTTCTTGATACTCTTCAGTATACGGAACATCCCAATTTGAATGATATCCAGGTAATGTATCTGCACCGTACTCCGTCATAATGATTGGTTTATCTGGATATTTTTCTTGCCATTTAAGCAACTCTTTACGAAGACCCTCGCGTGCTCCTTCAATATCCCCATGGTTGACATACCAACCGTAATAACGATTTAAGCAAAGCACATCAATCAATGGTGAAATTAAATCACGTTCTGGAGTTGCCATCATAATATTCACTACCGTTGTTGGACGGTTTTGCGGATCTAACTCTTTCACATATTTGACTAAAGGTTCGAAGTATTTATCGGCACCTTCTCCAGCACCATCTGGCTCGTTCGCTACACTCCATAAGACTACGCACGCATGGTTCTTATCACGAGCAACAAGTTCCTTAAGTGCACGTTTATGGTTTTCCATGGTTTCATAATATTCCCATGTCTTAATCGGTTTAGATTCCCCTCTATTCATGCTTAAAGCAGCCGTAAAGTTTGCAAATAAACCAACAGCTGGAACTTCATCAATGACTAAGAATCCCATACGGTCTGATAAACGCATCATCTCTTCTGAATATGGATAGTGGGCTGTTCGGTATGAATTTGCCCCCATGTTTTTCATTAAATTCAAGTCCATCAAGTTTACAGCTTCGTTAAAACCACGACCATTAACATAACTATCTTCATGTTTTCCAAACCCTTTGAAATATACCGGTTTGTCATTTACTAGGAATTGACCTTTTTCAACACGAATGGTACGAACTCCAAATAGTTCTTCGTATTCATCTACTAATTCTTCTCCAGCAAACAATTCAACTTTTGCTGTATAGAGATACGCATCTAATACTTCCCAGCGACGAACATTAGCAATTTCTAGTTCAGCTCCTGCCTCACCTTTTGCCACAACTTCACCATTTTCGTCTAAAATTGTTACTGTTGCATTTCCTCCATTAGCAGTATTCTCTACCGCTACCTTTACAGTCGCATCATTTCCATGAATATCGTAAGTTACTACAATATCTTCGATACGCGCTTTAGGAAGGACTAATAATTGAACCGGACGTTGAATCCCTGCATAGTTAAAGAAGTCGAAGTTTTCTGAAACTTTCTTTTTCACAGAACCATCCGGCAATAATTCTTCAGAGTAGTTACCGACTGGTAAAGTAGTATGATCTAAAATGTTATTAGCACAAACACTAATCAATAGTTCTTTTTCAATTGTCAATTCCTCAGGAATACGAACTTCAAATGGCGTAAAACCACCGATATGTTCTCCTAATAATTGACCGTTCACATATACTCTTGCTTGATGTGTTACAGAACCAAAACGAAGCACTAATTCTTCATCTGATTCGAAAGAAGGTACTCTAAAAGTACGCTCATACCAGTTATCTCCAATAAAATATCTTTTTTCAGATTCCACTGCTACATCATTAAATGAACTTGGTACCACCATTAAGTCTTCAGCAGAAAGGCGCGCATCCACCCCTGGAACGTATTCACCTTGCTTAAAGTTCCAAATTCCATCTAACGAATAACGTTTTCTCTTTGCATTTAAAACTGGATATAACATGTATCATCCCTCTTTCTATAATCTAGCTTGCCATTTTTCTGTCCACACTAACTCATTAGGAGTTCCTTTGAATTCAGATTTCCCTTCAAGTTTGTCAATTACAGCTTTAACTGTATTCTCATTACCGTGGTAAGCATTAATAAATGTTTTAACCATTGTTGCATCATGTAAATGAGTTGTAAAGTTTGTAGACACAAATACAGTTGGTGCTTCATGTACATACCAAGGAACCTCATTCGACATTGCTGTCTTCCATTGGATGCGGTAATTATTTTGTGCACCATACCCAATCACATTTGCAACTACTAATGCTAAATCAACTGTCTCTCTATACTCTAGTGTACGACCTTTGATACGACTATTTCCATCATTAACGGTTACTTTATATCCACGACTTGTTAATTCATCTACGAAACGGTTTAAAACTGAATCATCATTAGCCATGATTCCACCTTTTTCACCATCTAAGTAATACAAGCGTACACGTTTATGATCTACAGGATTAATTGGTAAGTTTTGTTGTGTGTCTTTAACAAGAGTAATTCCACGGTCAGCTGCTTCTTTTTGCCATTCAAGGTGTTCAGCGCAACCAATGACTTCTAACTCTTTCTTATCTTTCAACAATGTACCATTTGCTTGTTTTTCAGGGAGATTTAATTTTGCTTTCAATCCTAAAATACGTCGTAATGCATCCGTCATACGTTCTTCAGTAATGACTCCATCGTGATATCCTTTTAACATAAAGTTAAAGTCTTCTTCCATATTATTGAAGAATAAGAACATGTCACATCCTGCAGCAATAGCTCCTGGAACATAATCCTCACGACGCATCGCACTTGTCATCCCTAACATGTGGCTAGCATCTGTGATGACCATTCCGTTGAAGTCTAATTTTTCTTTTAGCAAGTCTTGAATTAATTCTTCAGCAAGTGTTGCTGGCATTACATCTTTATCTTCAAGGCCTGGACGAAGTGCTTTTTGGTATTCAGGCAATGCAATATGGCCAGCCATAATCATTTCAACACCATTTTCAATATGGTTACGATATACTTTACCAAAAGAATTTTCCCACTCTTCTACTGAAAGTTCATTCACCCCTAAAATTAAGTGTTGGTCACGTTCTTCAGTTCCATCTCCAGGGAAGTGTTTCACACAGCAAACTACTTCTCGTTCAGCTTTAATCCTTCTACATATGCGTTTGTATATTTAATAACATCTTCAGCAGTTGTACCGTACGCACGAGTATTTACGATAGTATTTCTCCAGTTTTGTAGAATATCCACACATGGGTCAAAGTTAACATTTACCCCAAGAGCTGTTTCTTCACGAGCAGATACAAGTCCTGCATGATAAGGAACCCATGTATCACGACTTGCTTCGGATTGCGCACCAGAAGAGATATAAGTACCCCCTTTAACGGCACCGTCACCACCTGAATCACAGTTTGCAGCCACTAATAATGGAATTTTTGTTTGAGATTGAAGATCATTAATCAATCCCTGAACATCTTCTGGGCTACCATTCATATATCGGACACCACCAATATGGTATTTTTCAAGAATTTCTTTGTTGCTTAAGTTGTTTCCGCTAAAAGCATCTCCTCCAAAGAAGAATAAGTTTGTAAATAATTGTCCCACTTTTTCTTCATCCGTCATGCCTTTAATCATTGACTCAACCCATTCAATTTGATTTGGGTTTAAGTTGTATGGTTTTTTTGATAAATCTACTAATCTTGCCATTTTACTTCCTCCTATAATGAAGCTCCGTAAACTATTTAGCTTACGGAGCGTTGATTAATTATGCATTTTGTTTTGCTAATGTTTCAGCTTTGATACGAGCAATTTCCGTTTGAATTTCTTCCATTTTCTCTTTGTTTAATGGGTAGAATTTCATCGCGATAATATTACAGAAGTAACCAAACATAACGAATCCACAGAACATCACTAAACCGATAAATTTCAATTCTGGTGTTAGTGGTGTATCGACTTGAGGTAATTTTTCAGTAAAACCGATAGATGCACATAGGATACCTACAAATGCAGAACCGAATGAAGAAACGATTTTATCAACTGCACTGAATAATGTTCCCATTAAACCAGGAACGTAACGTCCTGAACGATATACTTCGTAGTCCGCACAGTCAGCTGTCATAGGAATTACCATTGTACCTGCTAAACCATTTGCACCTTGAGCTAAGATAAATAATACTAAGAACGCAATTGTAAAGAATGATAATCCTGTATATCCCTCAGCTCCTGGTAATGAGAATGTTGAAGGATCAGCAACATAGAATAGACCGAATAATAATCCGTAAAGGATAATACCTGCCCATGAACCTAATAACAACGCTTTTCTTTGTCCTAGTTTTTGTGCAATAAATTTAACTCCAAGAATCATAATTAAAATCTTAGGAATTAATGTATATTGGTTAAATGTGTTAAGTAATTTATAGTTTCCACAAATGATACCAAAGATGATTACAGATACCGTAGCATTAGAAGTAACCAAAGCTGCCAATTTATCCGTTGATGCTGATACTACTAACATTTGGATAGCGCGGTTATTTTTTAATACATCCCAGTAATCTTTGAAAGTAACTTTCACAGGTTCCCCAGTACCGAAGAACTCTGTACGGTCTTTATCTTTAAGTGCAAAGATTGCTAACCAAGTGAAGATTACAGTAACAGGAGCAATATAAATCCATAGTTCTTGGAATAATTCAGCAGTAAAACCGCCATATTTTGGAACTAAGTGTTGAGCAACAAAACCTGGTACTAACGCGAATAATGTAGCGTTATAGATACCGTCGTAAATACCAAATGTTGGACGTTGCTTAGGATCATTTGTTAAACAGCTTTGAGCTGATTTAGTTACTACAGTTTGTAATGTATAACCGATGATGTAGATTAAATAAATCACTAAGAAATAGATGAATCTAAATTGTTCTGGTAAATGGTGAGTTGTAAAGAACATTAAGAAAGTAGTAATTAGTAACACGATATTACCAGCTGCCATAAACGGACGGTTTTTACCAAATTTTCCATCTGTTTTATCTACGATATAACCAACGATTGGGTCTGTAATCGCGTCCCAAATACGCATAAATGTCATTACAGAAGTAGCCATTACTACCGCTACCCCTACATAACCTGTTAAATAGTAAGCAACGAAGTTCAATAGAACTAGCCATAAGTTTGTTGATGTATTATTTAAAGCAAATAACGCCATTTGCCACGTTTTCGCTCTATGAATTCCTGTGTTTTCCATGTTAATAACTCCTTATTTTTTATGACTTAAATTGTGATAAATGATTATGATAAATTGCTTGATACTTTTTATCGTCGTAATGTCCGCCAATAAATTCTGGAAGAATTTTTGCAATTAACGTTTCCCACGACTCTTTTTCTTTTCCAAATAAAATTGGATAGAAATGTACTTCATTAACTTTTGCAGCGTCTAAATCACCAGGTGCATCTCCAATCATTAAGATTTTCTCTTTTTCAAATCCGAGAGACTTGATTTCTTTAATCGCTGCTGCTTTACTTCCTCGTTCTTGTCCGAAGAATTCTGAAACAAATGGCATTAACCCATGACGTTTCCATTCGCTATTAACCGCTTCGCTATTGGCCGAAGAAACAATCGCAATCTGTGCTACTTTACTAATTTCTTCTAAAGCTCTTTTCACGCCTTCAAAAGGTTTGTCTTCGCCAACAAGTTCTGTTTCAATGCCGTGATTTACAGCCTTGCTCCACTCGAGTGCCTTCACTAGAACAGCATCATTATGCTTTGTAATCTCCTCTTCCAGTGATTGATTGGAAAGAGAGAAGTTGTATGATTACACCAGTTAGCAAACGCTGTAAAGTCTTCAATTGATTCGCCATGTTCTTTAGCAAACTCGAGACTAAGTAGCAATCCTTTGAAGCGATTAATTCCCCTCGTTTCAGAGAATAAGTTGACACGATTCCATTCTTTTAAGTAGACTTCTTGATTTTTAATCTCGAAGTACTTTGCAGCTAGAGGCCCAAAGAATCGAATGTGCTTGATATCCATTGTGTCCATTGCACAGCCATCAGAGTCGATACATACCACGAATGGACTTTCATTTGTTAAAGCCATATGCTCTCCTTTCATAAAAATATAATCATTTTCCTAAAATCTGCAGATGATTTTGTTAGATGACTTTCTATGCACTCGCTTACATTAGTGCTTAAAAATAAAATCATCCCTTCTTTTAGAAATGATGTGACGTTTTGCAGTGAATTCATCTGATGTATTCATTGTATCAGATGTGAGTTAAAAAAATAAATACCTAAATTAAAATTTTTTTCAAACTTTTTTTAAAAATCGGTTTTAGTCCCTTTATACAAAGGTTTTTCTCTAATATAATAGGAAATAAAAAAACAACAGATGACTTTTAAAAAGTCATCTGTTGTTTTTAATCGCAACATTTTAAAGTCATAACAACAGCTTATAAATATAATTAAAAAAATCTTTCTATTCTATCTCTACCCCTTCGTGAAAAGGACTCAACAAAATTTTAGCGGAACTAGTCTTTCGAATGAAAATTAGTTGTTTCAAACTTATCTGTTTCTCGAAAAGGCGCTAATGTTGATACCATAACAATAGGTTCATCATAAGGATTCTTCACATAATGAACTTCATTTGGTTCAATATGAATAAATTGTCCTTTTGATAATGTTACTTTTTTTATCATCAACATAAATATCAATTTTTCCTTCAAGAACATAGAAGTTTTCTTCCATAATTTCATGATAATGAGCAGGAAAATCTTGACCTGGATTAAATTTTACTACAGCAAAATTGGAACGTGGACCTCTCATTAAATATTTTGGACCACTATCACCAAAGCGGTATTCTCTTTCATTCTCCTTTATAACAAACATATCACCACTCCTGTATCATTTAGATTGATTTTAGCGATAAATAAATACTTCCTTCTCAGAAATAGAAAAAGGAAGTATTATTCTAAACTTATTAAGTAAAATTGTTCATTAATGTTCTCCTGGGACCTGTCCGTAAGTCTTAAAAACGTCGACCGCGACTTGAATCTGATTTTCTGTTAATTTAGATACAGGACGTCCTAACGAATGTGCAACATACAAAGTTTTTGCAGATTCTTCTAAATAAACAGCTGCATATAATGCTTCAGTTAAATTTTTTTCCCAACTGTTACAACCCCATGATTTTTTAACACAACTGCTAAACTGTCACCGATATAATCTACTACAGCAACACCCATTTCAAGGCTAGCTGCTGAACTGTATGGAGCAACATTGACATGTCCTTTTGTAGTATTTGCTAACGTTGTTAGATCACAATCAATACGTTCAAACACTAAACCTAATCCAGTTGCAAATGGTTGGTGAGTATGAATGACCGAATTAACATTTGGCATATTTTTATAGATATAACATAATGCAACCGTATCTACACTTGCTTTTTCGTTCTCCTTCAACAATTTTACCATCGTTATTAACCACAAGAACATCTTCTGGAACCATTTCATCATAAACCATTCCACTAGGAGTTACTAGAATATGTTCACTATCCACACGTAAACTAACATTTCCTCCTGATAAAGAGATCAATTGATATTTATCTAATTTTAATGCTTTGCATCAATAATTTTTCTTTTTTTCTAACTCATACACATTTATCACTTCTCTTCAATTTTTTTGTAAATATTCAGTATTTACTCTTCTAGCCTTTGATTTTAATGAGTCTGGATTGATTTTTGTAATCAAGGTCTCTAAATAATTGAAACAATTCTTTTCCATTATTATAATTCTTGGTATTTATCCAGTATCTTCCTTTTTGCAATTGTTCATTCCCAATTCTTAAATATAATTTTACCAGAACTTGGAAATTCTCTAAGTTGGAATCTATCTGTACCATCTATATAATATCTATCCTTAGAATTAAAACTTTCAAAAAAACTATTTCATTCTCTTTAATTACAATCTTTTTCTGGATGTACCTTAGAAACAAAAGAGTTCCAAATTGTATAAATACATACTATTCCAATCAATAACAGTAACGAAAGATTAGAATGAAAATATACTAATGAAGCTATAAAAAGCACCAATAGCAACAATTCCTGTAATAATCACATCGAAAAGATACAATAGTCTATTATATTTAAATTCATTCATCTCTCGCACCTCACTTAATTAGTCATTCGCATGTAACAATTGAGCTTCTTTTTTGATTCTTGTACGATTCCACAATGCCATTGCAATTGCAATAACTGCACCAATACCAGTACCTACATATCCAAAATTGTGTAATCTTACTAACACCCATGTAAGAGGATTTGCTCCATCGCAAATAGAAGAAATTAAAGTAGCCCCTTCAGGCATTTGGAAATTAACATTTTTAGCAGCAATTGTAATAAATGGTGCCAAATCTGTAGCAATCCATAAACCAACAACTAAAACTACAATCCCAACAATTAACCCTCTAAATCCGTTTTCTTTTACGATTGGAGTGATTAACACGAACATCCAAGGGATAACTGCTAAGTCCGCAAATGGTAATACTGTGTTCCCTGGCAATACAACTGCAAGGAAAATTAATAATGGTACAAGAATAAATGAAATCGCCATAGTCACAGGGTGTCCAACACCAACTGCTGAATCCAAACCAATATAAATTTTACCGCGATTTTGGAAATGCTTTTGAATAAATTCACTAGCAGCATCACTAATCGGAATCAAGCCTTCCATTAGCAACGCAGCCATCTTTGGAATTAACACCAATACTGCTCCTAAAGAAACACCTAATGTTAAAACTTTTGTTACATCATATCCTGCAAGTACCCCAATAACGATACCTAAAACTGATCCAATTAAAATTGGTTCACCAAAAACACCAAAACGTTTTTGGGCTTCATCCATATTAATATCAATTTTATTAATGCCAGGAATTTTATCAATTAATCCATTAATAACAATGGCAATTGGAGCGTAGGCTGTTGTAAATCCGTGTGGCAATGATACCCCAGGAAGCCCAAGTGACTTTTCAACCTCTGGAGCTGTGACGTCTCCAAGAACCATTACAATAACCATATTAATTACTGCTGCAATAATCCCAAGTGTCATATTATCCGTTACAATAGCAACTAAGGCACCTGTGAATGCAAAATGCCAGTAATCCCAAATGTCAACGTCTACAGTTTGTGTAGTGTTTGTCATTAACATTAAAATATTTACTACCAATCCTAAAGGAATGATAATTAAACCTACTGTAGACCCCATAGCAATTGCAGCAGAAGCTGGCCAACCAACATCAATTGTTGAAAGATTCAATCCAAATCTGGTTACCATTTCTTGAACAGCTGGAGAAAGTGATGTTCCTAACAGTGAATTAATCACCAAGTTTAAACCAATAAATCCCACACCAACAGTTAATCCAGCACGTAAACTTTTACCAACACCTGTTTTAAAGCATAGACCTAAGATAAAAATAACAATCGGCATAACAACTGCTACACCTAAACCTTGAATGAACTGAAAAACGCTTAGTATAAATTCCATGGTTTTTTCCTCCTATTATTGTTTCATCAATTCTAAAATCCTATCAACTGCTTGTTTTGTATTCACACCAGTTAAGAAACATACTCCTGATACAAATTCACACTCTAAATTCTTTGGTGCCATTGTAGTCGCAATTAAAAAATCATAACTTGCAGATTTTGCGGGAGCTTCTGATACTTTACACTGCGTAATCTTGTATTGCCCTTGAAATCCATTTTCGTCAAGAATATCTGCAATTTTTTTTATGCACAACTGTGGAAGTCGCAATACCCGAACCACATGCTAACAATATATTTTTTTCATTACAATTCCTCCTAAGAAATATATTCTTTAAACTTTTTCTACTACTTCTTTTTCACTATTACTATTCACTATATCAAGAACCAATTCATCGTTTTGAAACAACTCCATTAACGCTTGTAGGAATTCAAGTTGTGCATGAGGTTCCTTAATAGCAAGCATAAAAACTACTTTTACCGGTACTTGTACATCTTCACTCCCCATAAAAGTAAAATTTATAGGATCTTTTAATATCGCTATCGCCATTGCTTGTTCATTTACGAATTCGGCATCTGTATGCGGAATAGCGACTCCGATATGTTCCAGTTGTAACCCTGTCGGATAATGAACTTCTCTCTCTTTAATTGCATCAGAAAAACTTTCTTTTACATATCCTCCGTTTCTTAAAAGTAATGCTGTTCTTTCAAGAACTGAATTTTTTTCTTCTGCGTCAAGAGATAATTTGATTAAACTATCATCCAGATACATTCGATCTAAAACTGAACTCATACAACCACCTTAACCTTTATTCTCAGACGCTTTAGCAACTGCTTCAATCATCTTTTCAATCATTCTGCTTGGATTTTCTGCTTTTACAATCCCACTTGTACATCCCGTACCATCTGCTCCTAACGAGATTGTTCTGAAAACATCATTTTCATCACTAATGCCAGCGGCTTGCATAACAGCAATAGAACTATTAATCGATTTGATTGCCTCATTTGTTGTTTGAATGTACTCTTCACTACTTGTTTCTCCAGTTCCGATTAACTCTGTAGGTTCACACAAAATACAATCTGGTTCAAGCTTAGCAATCGCTTTAGCTTCTTGAAGAGAATCCGCGCAAACAATTGTTAAAATACCCAATTCTTTTGCTCTTGAAATTGATTTCACAAGTTCGTTTACAAGAAGTGGCTTTTCTGCATGATTTAAGAAAGTGGCTCTTGCCCCAGCAGCATAAACTGATTCAGGCAATACATGTCCAATCCCTCTACCTGGATAAATACCATCAATATGTTGAGCAGTAACAATAACATGACTTGTAGCATCCTTAACCTTTTGTAAATCTGCATACGGTGCAGTAACGAACACTAATACTTCTGGATATTCTTGAGCAGCTTTATCAGCAACTTTTGCTAAGTGTATTAGTTCTTCACCATATAGATATGATTTTGGATTAAACACAAAAAACGGTTTATTAATTTTCATAATCCCTCTCCTCATAGTTTAGTATGGAACACCTTATAATAATGCTCTAATACTTTTTTTCCATTCCAACATTTGCTAGTTTTTTTAATTCTATATAGTTTTTATATCCATTATCTTCAATTTCATGTTGTGCACCCATTAAGAAATCTGTATAAATGTTTATTTTGCTAATACCTTCCGTTGCACAACGTTCTAAATTTAAATCACCTGAAGAAGAACCTCCATGCAAAACTAGAGGAACATCTGTTAATTTTTCTAATTTCGTGTAATCTTTCGAAATTAATTTTTAGGCGTTCCTTTGTACAAACCGTGTGCTGTTCCAATAGAGATAGCCAATGAATCAACTTTTTGTTTTATCTACAAACTCTATAACGGACTCTGTTTCCGTATAGATAGAATCTGGTTTACCTTGTTCGAATGAAATTTGGTTAGACCCAACATGTCCCAATTCCGCTTCTACAGAAATATCAAATTTATGAGCTAAATCAACTACTTCTTTTGAAATTTGAATATTATCATCAAATTTTTTTGAGAAGCATCTATCATTACTGAAGTAAATCCTAATTGGATTGCTCTCTCGATAAAATCGTAATCTTCGCCGTGATCAAGATGTAATACAATTGGAACTGAAGCTTTTTCCCCTAGAAATTTACCTATTAAAGCTGCTTCCTCAAGGCTTATAATCTCTTTATGAGATTGAGCAAAAAGCTAAAAATTAGAGGTAATTTATTTTTGTTCAGCTACTTTTTATATAAGATCTTTTGCAGAATCTAGATCGATATAATTTGCAGCCGGTATAGCATAGTTACCTTTTACGTGCTTTAACAAACAATTCGTTCGAGTTAACTAGCATAATCACACCTTCTTCTTTATTTTTTTGTAAAGTTATTTTTACATTTGTTCTAAAAACAATTTTTACTTCTTGTAAACGCTTTTTGTCAATACTATAATAATTAATTATTATAGTTTTTTTCCTATTGACATATGTTTTAGAGCAATATATTATATATGTAAAGTTATTTATCATTTGTTACTTTTTGTATTAGGAGAGATCTTTTATGTTTAAAAAAAGAATTCTCAGTTAAATCTCATGGTAAAACTCCAACCTATATCAATATTACTGATATGGTTAACGAAGCTATTAAAGAAAGTCAAATCAATGATGGACTGGTAATTGTGTTGACAAAAACATACAACTTGTTCCGTATTTTATGAAGAATTTACTCATGATTTTTGACGAAAGAGGTAATGAATTCCTTCAGAATGATTTGGATACTGTACTAGAGAAAAATCATTCCAAACCATAATTCTGCAACTACTTATTCTTATCCAGGTCCAGAACATTATAAAGATGTTGAAAGTTGGCCAAACGCAGAAGAATATCTTCCAAACGGCGACCGTAGCGCTCTTTGGAATGGAGATGCTCACTTAAAAAGCTACTATTCTGGGAAACAGTGTAACTTTAGACGTAGAAAACAATAAACTTGCGGTTGGAAAAAAACTGGTTATGTATATTTTGTAGATTTTGATAGAACTCGAGAACGTACTAGAAAAATTCTCAGTTATTGTTATTAAATAAAGAAAAAAATAGACACCCTAGAAATTTATCTAGGGTGTCTATTATAATGTCTTAATCTAATAATAATTGGTTAGCATTCAAATCGTCTATAATTAGATGGTTAACAAATTTTAAATTCAGCAAGCCTTTTAGACTTAAAAAAACTTATCCATTCCAGAAGCTACAATAACAACTTCTTTAATAGACATTAAATCTTCTAAATTCTGTCCTAACATTCGATCTGTTATATGCGTTTGATGAACATTACCATCACTATCGAAAAATGATGTAAGAATATCTCCAATAATTTTCTTTTCTCTGATTTCATCTAATTCATCTTCACTGAAAGATTGTAATAGTCGATATGTACTAGAAGTTTGTGGATTCCCCACCCCTACAACTGCAATGTCGACTTTTTTCCCTTCTTCCATTACTTCCTTAATTAAGCCAGATTTTTCAAACGTATTTTTCATTTCTATATCTTCAGCAAAAGCTGGTGCATAGAAAAAATTTGCTTTGCAATCATACTTTTTCGCCAAGGAAAAGGCTAAAACATTAGAGTGAAAATTAACGTTTGAATGTCCTCCTCCACCGACCAAAGGAATAATTTTTAAACTAGGTGCACTTAAATATTTTGCATTATTTACAAATTCATATAAAGTTGTTCCCCAACCAATACCTAGTGTATTGATGTTTTGGATTCTTTCCTCTATGAAATTTGCACATAAGAGACCAACATTCTGTTTAGTAAGTTCTTCTCCTTTATAAGGAGTAATTTGAACAGATTCTAACCCATACTTCTCACATAATAAAGTTTGTTTTCTTAACAATGTATAGTCATCTGATTGAATCGTTATTTTTTTACTATTCCAACCTCTTTAGCTTCTTTAAGCATCGCCGCAACAGTGGGCCTAGAAAGATTCATTCTTTTCGATATTTCAACTTGAGTTAATCCCTCTTCGTAAAACATATAAGCGATTTCTGATAATATTTGTTTTTCGATTAGACATCAATTTAACTTCCCTTTTTTTATTAGAATTATTATAGCTAATTAATACCATTTGTAAACTTTATTGTCAATTGATAAATTAGTTAACTTTATACTTCACACTAGAAAAGATACTTTCATTTTCAATCATATTTTTTTAAAAAGTAACATATTTGTTACTGTAGCATATATGTTACTTTTTTTACTTTTTTTGCAAAAATTGCACTAAAAAAACACTATTCATTTAATGAATAACGTCTGTTTTTTTAATATATAGTTTTATGTATAAGTCAGATTTTTTTCAAGTCTTCTTTTTCTGTTGGGGATATTGTTAAATCAACCTTCACTGCACTTATTAGTTCAATCTACTCTGCAAAAATTAATTACAGAAATTCTAACAGTAATAATTATTAACTTATAAATCATATATTATTTTTAGAGTTTTATATTCAACAAGTTCATCTTTAGGATTATTTCTTATTTCCTTCAGAAAAACTTATTTTCAATTTTTTTAGGTCTATTTTTTTGACCAGAAACACCGATTTTCGTTGATATAACAACATTTCCGTCTAAAAAAACATAAATCCCGAAATTCACTTATAAGTGAAGTGCCCCCTGTCAAGTAGACAGGAAAAATAATTAAAGTGTATGACGAGTTCTTATGAACTCGTCTTTTTATTTATGCAGGGATTTTTAACCCCATTGATAAAGTAATTCTTTTTCTTATTATAGAACTGAATATACTCCTCAACTTTCTTGAAAAAGAGATTCATAGGTTTTTGAAATGATATAAACGATATACTTCTTCCTTTAATGTTCCCCAGAATGATTCAATTGGTCCATTATCGATACATCTTCCAGGACGGGACATACTATGTGTTATTTTTCCTTTTTCTATAAAATGCTTAAAGAAATGAGAAGTATATTGGAATCCTCGATCACTATGAATCATTGTTTTTTTGTTGGAATTATCTTCCTTTTTATTTGGTCAAAAAGTGTCTTTTAACGATTTGATTATTGTTTTGTTTAGAGATTTGATATGCAACTATTTTCTTTGTGCCATAGTCTAAAACTGCACTTAAATAAGCTTTTTCTCCCTTTCCATACTTCAATTCAGTGATATCCGTTAATAGTAGAGCCATTGGCTCGTAGTCTTTCTTAAATTCTCGATTTAAAATATTAGCTGCAGTGTATTCTTCAGTGTTCGATTTATAACGATAACGTTTTTTTCGTATAACTGCCTTTAATCCCATTAGTTTCATAAGACGCTGAATACATTTATGATTCACTTTTGCATTTCTATAATAGTTTAAATAGATTGTGATACGACGATATCCATATATACCTTGGACAGATTCATATACTTCGTGTATTAATTCCATTAAACGACGTAGTCGTTTTTCAGATTCCGAAGGGACACGATTTAACCATTTATAATAGCCAGCTCTACTGACTTTTAACACTTTACATAGTTGAGTAATATGAAATCCTCTTTTACTTAATTTTTTAATCGTTTGATATTCCGCTTCAAATCTCGTCTGGCAAACATCAGCTCGCTTTCCACTTCTTGTAATTTTTTTAGTGCGGCATTTTCTGTTTCTAAATATTCGTTTCGTGCCTTTAATATAGCCATTTCTGCGCGAATACGCTCAGTTTCTGTCTGTATATTATCTGGTTTTCGTTTCCCTCGACTGTCTATTAATCCATCAGGGCCATATTTTTGATATTTTTTTACCCATTGATACACTAAGTTGTAAGAGATGTTATATTTCTGTGCGGTTTGTTTATAGTTTAATTGATTTTTAATACAGTCTTTGACGATAAGGATTCTTTCTTCGTGCGATGTTTTTCTATACTTCATAGTGTATACCTCTGGCTTAGAATCGTAGGCCTTCACGGCCTCACCATTAGTATACTTAATAATCCAATTTCGTAAAGTTCTAGCAGAAGGAATTTTTGTATTTTTCTTGCGATTGCCGTTAAATAGGTTTTCGATTCTAAAAAAACTCTTTAACCACTTTTTCTTTAAATTCATTTGTATAAGTGTTAAACCCGTCTCGATCTTCTAATGCAGAAGGTCCATACGCTTTTATAGTTCAAAAAAATACATATTAAAGGTTCCAGGTGAAATCCTTAAACCATATTCACTACGCAGCTCACGAAAAAGGCACACCATCTAAATACAATTCTATGAATCGCTCTAATTCTTTTTGCAGTATGTTTCTTAACCAAACTAAAAATGCCCCCTTTAAAGTAGTTTACTTTTTAAGTGTCTACTTTAGAGGAGCATATCAAAGT